>MJGMD1__coassemble_1794_pt1 | contig 275677 bp, 210 predicted proteins | sample MJGMD1__metabat2_low_PE_026 | metagenome-assembled genome bin MJGMD1 | reverse complement strand
CACCGAAGGCGCTACCACCAGCTGGGACTTCAGCTACAACGTGCCCACCACCCCGACACCGACTCCCGGCGAATCGGGATCGGCCACACCCGGTGAGGGCGCTGGCGGCCAGGCCGGTAGCCAGGCCGGAAGCGGACAGGGCGGTAACGGGCAGAGCGGCACTGGCTCTGAAGTGAAGACCTCCGGCACCGGATCAGCCGCCGACCTCGCTGGTCTCGGCATCGCTCTGGCAGCAGCCGGAACAGGTGCAGCGGCTGCGGCGCGCAAGATTCGGCGCAACCGCCACTAGCAGCGGCACGCGCAACAACACAACTGAATAGGAGCGGACTTTACAGGCCCGCTTCCCAAGCGAAGAACGCGCAGGACTCCATATCCGGGTCCTGCGCGTTCCCGCATTCACCCGGCTTCTTACCCCAGGGCTGCATAAGAAATCCCTGGTAATTCGGCGTCGTCATGGTCGGGCCGCGGCTCGAACCGAGATCCGACCGACACAGTCGGTTCACAGCTCGCCGATACGTTTTTGACAACCCCCCCCCCGGCACCAAGATTGAGGGCGACAATGCCGCCCGCCGCGCATCACCAGTGCCCTCTTTCCCCGGCGGTCTTATACCCACCCCTCACAGGAAGCGTCATTCATGTCGCGTATTCAATTGCCTCGCTTGAGCAGGATCGCCATCGCCGCCGTCGCTTCGGCCGCCCTGATCGGCACCGGCTCCATCGCCCCCGCCACCGCCTTCGCCGCACCGAACACCTCAAACGCCGTAGCAGCTGCGAGCGTTGACGCAGCTGCTACGCCCGCGGGCCTGATCTACAACGATCCAGCAGGCACCACCGCCCCCTACTCCGACACGATGATCTCCGGCGCCGGAGCGGGAAGCACCCTGTCGCACTCCGCGCAGCTGAAGGCCTACGGAACCGATGACCGCAGCGACGCTCCAGCGTCGTCGAACATCGCCCAGAACATCCGTGGCGGTAGCTCCACGCTGGTCAATCACGATGCAATCAAGCACCTTGACTATTCCTTCAGCTTCACCAATAACTCCGACAAGGCGATTGACCTCAACCAATTCGCGCTCCTGCCGAAGTACTACAAGGACGTTTACTCCGGTGCCGTCAATTCAATCCCCGCCGCTGAGGGCTTCGACGCCAACGGCCTGAAGAGCTCACAGATCACCACCAGCGATGGCTCCACCGGCCAGCTCGTCCGCTATTCGGTGCTTGCCTCGTCGGCATTCTGGGATTGGGCCGGCTATCAGGCTGCCGGTCATGGCCTCGCAGACATGGAGGAGATCTGGATCACCGGCAGTCTCAATGCCGGACAGACCCTGACCCTCACCGTGCCGCTGACGGTGCCCGCAGCCTCCGCGACGTCCACCATTTCGGTTGGCGAGGTCACCGGAACTGGCGGCCTGTTTGATGTCTACCGGTTGAACGCCCGTGCAGATGATCCCTTGAAGAACTCTGATGGATCCAACGCCATCCCGTTCGCCGGAAAGATCCTGCCTGTTACCAAGGCTGCCGATGGCAGCTATACGGCCCTGCCCCAGGCGGTGGCCAGCCTTATGCCCGACGCGGTGAATGACACCAACTATTGGGTGAGCAACTTCGGCAAGTCGGCCGTTGCCGGAACCACGCAGTCGGCGCTCTTCAATGGTGGCTATTACACGGTTGATGCTTCCAAGGGCATCGCCGCCTTGAACAGCCATGGTTATGCCGCTGCCACGCTCAACACCGACGGCACCCAGGTGACCTCGGAGACCCGGCAGGTGGCCACCGATCCGGTGACGATCAAGGCATCTGCCGACGGCACCACCGCCCAGACCACCGATCATGACGCCGCCCTCTTCGAGGTGCGCCAGGTGATCACCGGTAACGACGCGACCATCACCGCAGGCTCGACGCTGGACGCGGCCTCCGCCCTGGGCCTGAAGGTCTGCGACCGCACGGGCAAGATCGTCGCGCTGCCCAGCACTGATGTGACCATCGACACCTCAAAGGTGAACGCCAATGTTGCCGGCACCTACCCGGTAACCGTCACCTACACCCCCGATGGTGTGAGCAATACCTTCAACGTCACCGTCAAGGCTTTGTCGGCAACTCCGGTCGCTCCGACCCAGTCGGGAAACACCGTGACGATCCCGACGGTCACTGGCGTTGACTACCAGGTGGACGGCAAGACCGTCACCGGCACCGTGACCGTGCCCGATGGCCAGACAGTCACCGTGATCGCCGTGCCGCAGGAGGGTTATGCCTTCCCTGATGGCGCTACCACCAGCTGGGACTTCAGCTACAACGTCCCCACCACCCCGACCCCCGGTGAATCCGGATCAACCAATCCCGGACAAGGAACTGGCACCAACACCGACTCCGGCACCAATAGCGGCAGTAATCAGTCCGCCAGCGGCACCCAGGTGCAGACCTCCGGCACCAGCACCACCAACGGCCTCGCCGGAATCGGCGTGGCTCTGGCCGCGGCCGGCGCAGCCATTGCCGCAGCGGCCCGCAAACTGCATCGCAACCGCTGACAGCAGTCCTGAGTAGCCCCGCGCTGAATAACTGAGCGAGGGACTCCCGTTCTCAAATGGTGAATGCGCAGGCCCTAGGGCCTGCGCATTCACCATTTCCAAAATAAAAACCCTGCCCCTTTTGTCCCACCATCCTCTTCCCCTGTCATAACGAATTCCCGAGCCTCAACATCTCTTTCATATCTATTTGACAGTAGGATTTCTGCGTCACAGAATGGTGAGGTGGCTCGGGCAGCACCCAACCCACCCAGCAGCAGACAATCCAATCCCCTCACAGAAGGCCAACCCCGTGACACATATCCACGCCCCCCGACTGAGTCGGACCGCCATCACAGCAGTCGTTTCCGCAGCCCTGTTCGGCAGCGCCATCATTGCTCCGGCAACCGCTTTCGCCGCACCCGTCACCAACAATGCCGCCGTCGCCGCCACGGCAGACAATGCTGTGGCGAGCCCGCTGATCTACAATGACCCGACCGGCCCGTCGAAAGCAGCTTCAACGCAGGTGAACAGCGGCACCGTGACCTTCACCCACGGCACCCGACTGAAGGCGACCAACGCCTCTGGTACGGCCACCACGAACTTCTCCGGCACCAACTCCAGCGCCATCATCAATCCCGACGGGCTGACGTCGCTGAGCCAGGTTTCCACATGGGCCAATGAGTCGGATTCGGCGATCACCAACCTCAACCAAGTGATCATCCTGCCCTACGATCAGAATCCCACTGCTCCCCGAGCCAACTTCAGCGCGGACACCGGCCTGGTACTCGACCTTCCTACTGGCATCACGCTCACCTACTCGGTGGGTGGCGGCAAATACCTGAGCTGGGCCGACTACAAGGCCGCCGGTCACACTCCCGTGGAACTGAAGGCCGTGCAGGTCATGGGCACGCTTGCAGGCAACACGTCTGTGTCGGTGAGCATCCCGCTAACCCTGCCCACCGCGGATTCCACGCTTTCGTTCAACTACGCGGACTACTCCTATACCGGCGAAGCCGATGGCAAGGACACCGAGGCCACCGCACGTTTTGCCAAGGCACTCACCAACGAGGACGGCTCAAGCCTCATTCCTTACCGGGGCGCCTACCTTGCAACGGTGCAGTCGACTAACGAATCGGGCGAGCCCGTCTATACGACTCTTCCCACCGTGCAGCAGTACATGCCTGACGCGGTGAACGGCACCAATTACTGGGTGAACAATTTCCGCGACCCCACCCTCGGTGGCAATACCGACGATGTCCTCTACCAGGGCGGCTTTTACATCATTTCTACAGCTCCGATCGCCGAGGCCCTCAAGAATCACGGCTATGGCGTCGAGCTGAATTCTTCGGGCGATCCGGTAACTCAGTATCTCTACCAAGCAGTGGGGGACCTCAACTTGGTGAATCCCGACGGCACCCCGGTGAAGGACGATCCCAACCGCACAGCCCCCTACGTGGGGGTCCGGCCGGTAGTTACCGGCAATGACGTCACCCTCGACGCCAACGAGACCTTCGACGTGCTGACCAACGAGGCCCTAGGGCTAAAGGTCTACGGACACGATGGCAAGACACTCGCCGACCTGAACGCGGCGGTCGCGAGTGGAGATGTCACCGTCAGCGGGACCGTTGACACGTCAAAGCCCGGGGACTACCCGATCACTGTCACCTATGTGCCCGACGGTATAAGTAATACCTTCACCGTAACCGTCAAGGGAGCCGACACCGGCACCACCACCCCGACCGCCGAGCCGAGCGGATCAGATTCGGCGACCGCTGGGTCCGGCGCCGGAACCGGTGCCCAGGTCAAGACCTCTGGGACCGGATCTGCCAACGACCTTGCTGGTATCGGCGTGGCCCTGGCCGCGGCCGGCGCAGGCGCCGCGGCGGTGGCACGCAAGCTTCGTCGTCGCCACTGACATCGGGAACCAGCGCCACACAATCAAATAGTGAGTGGTAACTAGTACACCGCCCAATCGACGAACGCGTGCGCACCTGGCTTAGGTGCGCACGCGTTCGTCATGTCTCAGCGTGACACTGGAGCCGTCTCCCCCCCGATCAATCTAGACAGCGGGTCGACGGCCTTTGACTTTGGCGAACAGGGCGCCAACAATTGTGAACGGGGTAGCTACCACCATGCAGAACAGCTATGACCCGATGTCTGAGACGCAGCCGCCCCGCTTGCACCCCCAAGAAGAAAGAACTCCACATGTCGCGCATTCAACTGCCCCGCCTGAGCAGGATCGCCATTGCATCGTTCGCCTCAGCTACGCTGATCAGCGCTGCCTTCATCGCGCCGAGCCCCGCTTTTGCGGCTCCCAACTCAAACGGGATCGCTGTTGCTGCAACTCAGCAGGACAATGCGACGAATGCCACGGCCGTCTTCGACAATGACCCCGCCGGGACCACTGATCCCATCAGCAGCTCCCTCACCGGCGGCGGGACCCTGTCCCACATGGCACAGCTCAAGGCCAACTCCGCAGCCGATGGAAGCGGCACCGAATCGGTCTCCAATCGCGCCGGCGGCGGCACCTCAATTCTTCGTCGCGATCTGGTGAAGAAGCTTGACTATGTGCTCACTGTCACCAACAATTCAAGTGCCGCAACCGATATCAACGAAGCAGCACTGCTCCCCAAGTCGCAGAAGGCCGACTACGACGGACAGTGGTCAACCAGCGCCGATGAAAGCGGTTTTGACTCCAACGGCCTCAAGGACTCTCAGATCAGCGGCAGCCTGACCGATCAGTCAATTACCTATTCAGCGTCAGGAAACAAGTTGACCAGCTGGGACGACTTCCAGTCGAGCAACCAGCCCGGCGACCTGGAGGAGATCAAGATCACCGGCCAGCTGGCCGCCAACGACACGATGACGATCACGATCCCGCTCACCATTCCATCTGCGGACCTTGCCGATCCCACATTCTCGTTCGCTGAGGCCTCCTCCGTGGGTGGTGCCCTCAGCACTCCAACGAGCGAGGTAACGGTTGCGACGCCCCTAACCGCCCCAGACGGTTCGAATCTGATCCCCTTCACTGGCAACTACGTGGCCACCACGCAGTCCACCGATGCATCGGGCAAGACCACCTACACAACCGTGCCCTCGCTGCAACAATTCATGCCGAAGGCAGAGAACGGCACGAACTATTGGGTGAACAACTTCGATAGCGCAAAGATCGGTGGCACCACCGACACAAAGCTCTATCCGAAGGGAAATTTCCGGGTTGATTTCACCAGCACCGCAGATGCGGTGAAATCCCATGGTTACGCCTTGCGTCTGTGGCCGAGCGGCGATGCCATCACCGACTATGACTATTCCGCCGCGTCGCTGTCGGCCACCGTCGTTAATCCAGATGGCAGCACCTATGCTCCAACAGCCACCCAGGATGCGCCCTATATCGCACTGCGCCCAGTGGTCACGGGCACGGACACCACCATTGCAAGTGGTTCCACCTTCGACGCGAAGACCGACAAGGGTCTCAACCTGCACGTCTACGACCATGCGGGCAAGGACGTTGACTTGTCCAGCAGCGATGTGGTGATCGACGCCTCCGCGGTGAACACCGCCAAGGCCGGAAGCTATCCGGTCACTGTTACTTACACTCCTGACGGTGTGAGCAATAGTTTCACGGTGAATGTCGCGGCTGCCGTAACCCCAGCAGCACCCACGCAAGCGGGCGATACCGTCACAATTCCCACCACCAGCGGCGTGGACTATCAGCTGAATGGCAAGATCGTCACTGGTGACATCACGCTCGCTGACGGGCAGGCGATCACCATCACGGCCGCCGCCCAAAGCGGTTATGTGATCGCTGATGGCGCTACCACCAGCTGGGACTTCAGCTACAACGCGCCCACCACACCGGCACCGACTCCCGGCGAATCGGGATCATCCACGCCCGGTGAAGGCGCTGGCGGCCAGGCCGGCAGCGGCCAAGGTGGCACCGGATCAGAGGTCAAGACCTCCGGCACTGGATCAGCCGCCGACCTCGCCGGGCTCGGCATCGCCCTGGCGGCAACCGGAGCAGGAGCTGCGGCTGTGGCACGCAAGATCCGCCGCAACCGCCGCTAACACCAGCGCAGATCATCAACACAACCGAATAGCGGACGGATAATCCGCCAAACCAACGAACGCGCAGAACCCACGCCAGGGACTGCGCGTTCGTTGCGCTTGCCCCGGTATGTGCCTACACAGCGCTGTCACAGGCGCTCCAAATCCCTTTGACAATCGCGCTTGAGGCTTCAACAATGGTGACAAAAGTCGCCCACCTCCGTATTTTTGTGTGGCTTCCCCGGCGGCCAATATCTCCATCCCCTCGTAGGAAGCGTCATCCATGTCGCGTATTCAACTGCCCCGCCTGAGCAGGATCGCCATCGCCGCCGCGGCGTCAGCGGCCCTCATCGGCACCACCTTCATCGCCCCGGCCACCGCCTTCGCTGCACCCGACTCGGCCAATGCCGCAGCCGCCGCTGCGAATGACGCCAAGGCCAGCAATGACGCAGCCACCACCACGTCTGATATGGTGGTCAACGACCCGGATTACAGCAATCTGTTCTATTCGTCCGACGCGACTGACAACAAGATTCAGCTCCGCTCGCAGATCGCCGCCTACGCCACCGCTGATGGTTCCGGAACCGCCTCGCTGACGAACTCCGCCAGCGGCAAGCACGTCTATCCCAAGTCGGTTGGCCAGTCGATCGTCGATGCCGTCCAGGCCAAGTCGATCTACCAGGTGATGACGATCACGAACAACTCGGATGCGAACTTCACGCTCAACGAGGAGATGCTGCTTCCCAGGTTCTACATCGCCTATGCGAATGACTCAAAGTCGGTGGATGTCGACCCGAGCGCCTTCAAGGATGGCGCCCTCGACCCGTCACTGATCACCAATCCGCTGCCCGACCAGCAGCTGAGCTACAGCTACAAGGCGCTCGACGGGACAGCTGACGCGACGAAGAACCCCACTTCCTTGGAGAAGCTGAAGATCCAGGGAACGCTTGCCCCCAATGCCACCGTCACCGTCCGGGTGCCGCTGAAGCTGCCTGCTCTCATCGACGCCCAGAGGGGCACGGTGTTCAGCATTGGTGCAGCTTCCTATGCCATCTCCAAGGGCAATGCAGTCCCCGAGACCTCCGTCCGCTGGGCGAAGCCCGCCAAGAACGGCACCGGCGCCAACATGGTTCCCTTCCAGGGTCAGTTCTATGCAACCACCTTCGGGAAGGTCAACGGCTCGGTCGTCTACACAGCCCTTCCGTCCATGCAGAAGTACATGCCCATTGCTGTGAACTCCAAGAACTACTGGGTGAACAATTTCGCCATGCCCCCGATCAACGCCGCCACAACGCAGAACAATCTCTACTTCGGTGGCTATTACATGGTTGACCCGCTGCAGATCAAGGACGCCGTCGACACCCATGGTTACGCCCAGGCCGCCTATGCCAACGGCGCGCCGATCACCACCTGGGGCTACCAGGTGCGCAGCGACAGCGCCAATGTCGTCGATTCCAGCGGCAACGGCGTGCCGATCACGGCGCCCTACGTCACTCTCCGCAAGGTCGTGACGGGCAATGGCACCCACGATCTGGACGACAACAACTCCATCACCGTCGACTACGGCTCTACCTTTGACGCCAAGACCAACAAGGACCTCAACCTCCAGGTCTTCGACACCATGGGCGAAAACGTTGATCTGTCCAGCCCGACTGTGACGATTGACCAGTCCAAGGTCGACACCAAGACTGCCGGCACCTACCCGGTCACCGTCACCTACGATCCCGATGCCAAGGCAGGCACGCCGGACATCAGCAACAATGTCGTGAGCAACACCTTTTACGTCACCGTCTCCGAGCAGGGCACACCGGCACCGACTCCCGGCGAATCGGGATCGGCCACGCCCGGTGAAGGCGCTGGCGGCCAGGCTGGTAGTGAACAAGGTGGCGCCGGCACCGGTTCCGAGGTGAAGACCTCAGGCACCGGCTCAGCCAGCGATCTGGCCGGAATCGGCCTGGCCCTGGCCGCAGCAGGCGCAGGTGCAGCCGCTGCCGCACGCAAGATCCGCCGCAACCGTCGGTAACACTGGCACGCGAGCGACACAGAACAACTGGAATAGGAGGGCCGCCAAGAGGCCTGCTCCCCAACCAAGAACGCGCAGATCCCACACCGGGCCCTGCGCGTTCTTGGCATGCCATGCCTTTCGCCCGCACTGCGTGCGACTCCCCCCTCCTCCCCCGCCGCAGCCACCCGAAGAAGCACTCCCGCAGAGCGCCAACCGACATCCACACCGACTCGCGCTACGGCTGACGAAGTGTCTGCACAGGTGGTTGATAGTTCTTTGACAATCACTACCGCCCCGCCAAGAATGGGGAACGTTGGGAGTTCCGATCACGCTGGAATCCAGACCGGGCTCCACTCCGCAACGAACGAACCCCAGTAGAAAGCACCCCCGCATGTCACGCATTCAACTGCCGCGCCTGAGCAGGATCGCCATCGCCGCCGCGGCGTCGGCAGCCCTCATCGGCACAACCTTCATCGCACCGGCCACCGCCTTCGCGACCCCCGACTCAACCAATGCCGTCGCGGCGACCACTGCCACCGACGACGTCACGACAACCGACCCGGCCATCTACAACAACCCGGCCGGCAATCAGAACCCCTTCACTGCCAAGGACATGGCCGTCACCGTGCAGCTGGAGGCCTACACCACGGCAGACGAAAGCGACACCCCGGTATTGTCGAACACCGCGACCCCCACCGTGGGCGTAGGCCGCACCTATGGCGACTCGATCATCGATCCGACAGTGACCAAGTCGCTGTACCAGGTGATGACAATCAAGAACAATTCGGGCGCACCGTTCAACGTGGGCGAGTTCATGACCACCCCGAACAACTACGCGGCGTATTACACCGATGGCTTCATTGCCTCCAAGGTGCTGGCTAGTGGTTTTGACGAGAACGGATTGAAGCCGTCACTGATTACCGTCGACGGCAGCTATACGAACTCGAGCATCCAGTACGTCGGCAAGAGCTTCGCCGATTACACCGCGACCAAATCGGTCACCGATCTGCCGCGACTGGATATCAAGGGCACCCTGGGCGCTGGCTCATCGGTCACGTTCAAGGTTCCGTTGAGTATCCCCCAAGGTGAGCAGGCCGATAACAGGTTCACCTTCGGTGATTGGTCTGATTCGATTCTCACCGGCCGTGCCCCCGAGATCACGGTGCGCTTCTCACCGAAGCTCAAGCGCTCCGACGGCTCCAGTACGGTCCCCTTCACGGGGCAGTTCCTCGCCGTGCAGCCGGTTCCGGGTGGCAATCAGCAATACACCACCGTGCCGGTGATGCAGAAGTACATGCCCACGGCCGCCAATGGCCAGAACTACTGGGTGGACAACTTCGGTGTGCCGGCGGTGCACAACGCCACCACCGAGAATGTGCTCTACAAGTGGGGCTACTACATGACTGACCCGCTGCAGATCAAGGACGCCGTGGACACCCATGGCTATGCCCAGATCGTCGACGGCACCGGCAAGCCCGCAGTTCAGTTCCTCTACAGGGCACAAACCGCGACGGCCACCATCACTGACCCGTCCGGCAACCCGGTTCCCCCTGTCCCGAACCGGACCGCTCCCTATGTGAGCGTCCGCCAGGTCGTCACCGGCAACGGCACCCACGACCTGGACGACAACAACTCCATCACGGTCGACTACGGCTCGACCTTCGACGCCAAGACCAACAAGGCCCTCGACCTCCAGGTCTTCGACGTCAAGGGCGCTGCCGTTGACCTGTCTAGCCCAACCGTGACGATCGACCAGTCCAAGGTCGACACCAAGACCGCCGGCACCTACCCGGTCACCGTCACCTACGACCCCGACGCCAAGGCAGGCACCCCGGCCATCACCAACGACGTGGTGTCCAACACCTTCTACGTCACCGTGGCCTCTCTGACGGCTACTCCGGTTCCCCCGACCCAGTCGGGCGACACCGTGACCATCCCCACGGTCACTGGCGTTGACTACCAGGTGGACGGCAAGACCGTGACCGGCACCGTGACGGTCCCCGACGGTCAGAGGATCACCGTGACCGCAGTGCCGCAGGCGAACTACGCCTTCACCGAAGGCGCTACCACCAGCTGGGACTTCAGCTACAACGTGCCCACCACCCCGGCACCGACTCCCGGCGAGTCGGGATCGGCCACACCCGGTGAAGGAGCTGGCGGCCAGGCCGGTAGCGGACAGGCAGGCACCGGCTCTGAGGTCCAGACCTCAGGCACCGGATCAGCCGCCGACCTCGCTGGTCTCGGCATCGCTCTGGCAGCAGCCGGAACAGGTGCAGCGGCTGCCGCACGCAAGATCCGCCGCAACCGCCACTAACAGGCCCTCCCAAGCAGCGGCTCCAACTACAACCGAATAGGGACAGCCCTCAAGCTGCCCCCAACCAGCGAACGCGCAGGACTCCATGCCGGGGTCCTGCGCGTTCGCGCTCCTCACACCGCTGCTATGCCCCCCCGACCCTGACACCCCGTGCACCGGGATCGGCGTCCCCAGAGCAAGAACCGAGCCAGACACCGGCAGCGGACAGGCCCGCGCCGGCCCTGAGGGGACAACGTCTGCCACCAACGACCTCGCCGCACTCGGCTGAGGCCCCGCCGCCACCGGACCAGGAACGGTGACCCACAGAGTGCAGCACCACTGACAGGAAACCCCTGCGCTGGCCATGGCATAGGATAATTAGTCCTGCGCCGATCTCATAAATGGATTGCAAATTTGTATTTTGAGATGAAGCGCGGGTCAAATCGAGTCGCCCGCGCTTCATAATTTTCTTTGACATTGCTTCACACTAAGCGGCAGGACACAGCTGGCTCACAGTACTTTGACAAAGACATACAGGCGGGCGCAAAATTGCGATATCGGGCCTACCCGGATCACTGGCTGCGCCGTCGACCGACGCCGAGCATCCACCCCACCACCCAAGGAAAGAGACCAAAAATATGTCGCGAATCACATTGTCGCGGTTGAGCAGAGCGGCCATCGCCGCAACTGCCTCGGCTGCCATTATCGGCACCGGCTTCATCGCTCCCGCCACTGCTTTCGCCGAGCCAGCGACCTCGCTGCCGCAAGCACCGCGACGAACGATGTGACGACAACCAGCCCCGCCATCTACAACAATCCGGCGGGCAACCAGGACCCCGTGGTCGCAAAAGACATCGCCCTGACAGTGCAGCTCGAGGCTTACGCCACAGCCGATGGCACTGGTACTCCATGGTTCTCCAACACCGCATCCTTGAGCTACCCCGGACGCAGTAATGGCGACGCGGTCATCGATCCCAACGTGGCTAAGTCGATGTACCAAGTGATGACCATCAAGAACAACTCTTCAGCACCGTTCACTGTGAACGAATACATGACCACCCCGAACGGCTACAAGGCCTATTACAACGGCTTTTCGGCCGCCAAGGTACTCGCCCGCGGCTTCGATGACAATGGGCTGAAGTCGTCGTTGATCAGTGTTGATGGTAGTTTCACTGACCAGAAAATTGAGTACACCGGCAAGAGCTTCGCGGATTACACCGCAAGCAATTCGATCACCGATTTGCCACGCCTCGACCTCCACGGCGTCCTCGCAGCCGGATCATCGGTCACCGTCAAGGTGCCGCTGGCGATCACCCAGGGCACCCAGCAGGACGATAGGTTCACTTTTGGAGACTGGGCCTATTCGATCCTTGTCGATAGGGCTCCGGAAATCACCGTGAGGTTTGGTCCCCAGGTGGAGAATTCCGACGGAACCAATGTGGTCCCCTACAAGGGCCAGTACCTCTCCGTGATCCCCGGCACCCAGGCCAACGGCGAATGGGGCTACTCCGTCGCTCCTCAGATGCAGAAGTACATGCCAACAGCCGTGAATGGCAAGAACTACTGGGTGAACAACTTCACTCCCCCGGCAGTGGGTGCAGCCACCACCGAGAACGTGCTGTATAAGTGGCGCTATTACATGGTTGACCCCTTGCAGATCAAGGACGCTGTGGACACCCATGGTTACGCTCAGGTCACTGATAGCACGGGGAAGCCGGCGACACAGTTCCTCTATCGGCCTCAGAACGCCAGCGCCTACATCGTCGGCACCGATGGCAAGCCTCAACCAAGCGACCCCAATCGCACCGCGCCCTATGTGAGTGTTCGCAAGGTCGTCACCGGCAACGGCACCCACGACCTGGACGACAACAACTCCATCACGGTGGATCAGGGCTCGACCTTTGACGCGAAGACGAACAAGGATCTTGATCTCCAGGTCTTCGATGTGGCAGGAAAGAACGTCGATCTCAGTAGCGATACCGTCACCATCGATCAGTCCAAGGTCGACACCAAGACTGCCGGCACCTATCCGGTCACCGTCACTTACGACCCCGACGCCGCAAAGGGGACCCCCGACATGAGCAACGATGTAGTGTCCAACACCTTTTACGTCACCGTTCCCGGGGAGAGCACAGGCACACCGACGCCGGCACCGGGTGAGTCAGGTTCCACCGCCACAGAATCTGGAACCGGAGCCGACAGCGGTGACGGCGCCCAGGTGAAGGCCTCCGGCACCACCGCCAACGACCTCGCCGGGCTCGGTCTTGCCCTGGCAGCAGTCGGAGCAGGAGTAGCTGCGGTGGCACGCAAACTGCGTCACCGCCACTGACATGGACACAATCGAATAGCGGGCGGGCAATCCTCCCGTCACTGACGAACGCGCAGGGCCCTACCCGGTCCTGCGCGTTCGTCATTGGCACCGCAGAGCTCCGCTGGCCTGTCCCGATATCGAGAGCAGCGCACCCGCCTCAGGTCTACACATCGCGTTCACAGCTTTTCGATATGCCTTTGACAATCGGCCTTCCGGCTCAAAGAATGGGCACCATAGGTTCGTCCGTCGCACTCACCAAGTGTTGGCGTCCCCGGCGGTCTATATCACCACCCCCTCGTAGGAAGCGTCATACATGTCGCGTATTCAACTGCCCCGTCTGAGCAGGATCGCCGTCGCCGCGGCGGCCTCGGCCGCCCTCATCGGCACGGCCTTCATCGCCCCGGCCACCGCTCTCGCAGCGCCCGCATCCGGCAACGCCCCCGCCGCGGCTGCGGCCGACGCCTCGGCGTCCGCGCCGCTGGTGACCAACGATCCGGCCTACGATCAGGGGCCCTACACCTCCGACAAGACCGATAACAAGATCCAGGTCTTCGGACAGATCGCCGCCTACACCACCGCCGATGGCAGTGGCGACGCCTCATGGACCAACGCGGTTGGCACCAAGTACGTCCCGGACAAGACCGTGGGGCATTCGATCATCGATGCCAGCCAGGTGAAGTCGATCTATCAGGTGATGACCATCAAGAACACCTCGGATGCGACCTTCACGGTCGACAACGAGCAGATGGCGCTCCCCCGGTTCTACCTGGCTTACAGCAACGATTCGAAGTCGGTGACGGTGGACCCGAGCGCTTTCAAGGATGGGGCACTCGACCCGTCGCTGGTCACCAACCCACTCACGAACCAGACGATCACCTACAGCTATAAGAACGTTGACGGCACCTGGCCCGGAACCGTCACGCCCACCAACTTGGAGAAGGTCATTGTCAGCGGCGATCTCGCCGCTGGCGCCAGCATCACCATCCGGGTTCCATTGACGCTGCCCGATCTCAGCAAACCGGATGCCGGCGTGACCTTCAGCATCGGGCATGTCGCCAACTCCATTGACAGCGGAGCGGTGCCCGAGACCTCAGTGAGCCTCGCCAAGCCCCTCACAGCTCCCGACGGCTCGAACACCATCCCTTTCAAGGGCGCATTCCTCGCCACCGTTAAGTCGACTGGCGCCGACGGCAGCTCGGTGTTCACCACCGTCCCCTCCATGCAGCAATACATGCCGTTGGCTGTTAATGGCGGGAACTACTGGGTGAGCAACTTCGGCGCCCCCACGGTCGGTGGTGCCACCACCGACATCCTCTACAAGGGCGGCTACTACACCGTTGATGCCACGCAGATCGCTGACGCCGTGAAGACCCATGGCTATGCTCAGGAGCTCGCGGACGGCAAGCCGATGACGGCGTACATCTACCGGACCTTTGGTGGGGTCGCACCCGTCGTTGATCCCGACGGTAACGCCGTGGACTGGAACCCCAACCGCACAGCAACTTATGTGAGCATCCGTCCGGTGGTCACCGGCAACGACGTCTCCCTCACCGTTGGTGACAGCTTTGATGCCCTGACGAACGAGGCCCTGGGGCTGAAGGTCTTCGGCCATGACGGGGCCACTCTTCCCGATCTGGCCGCAGCAGTTGCCAGCGGTGACGTGACGATCGACGGAACCGTGGACACCAACACGCCCGGCACCTACCCGATCACCGTCACCTATGTCCCCGATGGTGTGAGCAATACGTTCACCGTGACAGTTGCCGGCCCCAGCACCACTCCGACACCGGGAGAGCCGGGATCGGCGACCCCCGGCACGGGAGCCGAAGCCGGTAGCGGCGCCGAAGTGAAGACCTCCGGCACCGGATCAGCCGCCGACCTGGCCGGTCTCGGCATCGCGCTGGCCGCCGCCGGAGCCGGCACGGCCGCAGCGGCACGCAGGATCCGTCGCAACCGCCACTAATCCCGGCTCAGAATGACAACACAATTGAATAGGAAGCAGCCCTGAAGCTGTTCCCACTATGAGAGCGCGCAGGCCCATGCCGGGTCTGCGCGCTCTCATCTTTTGGGGCACCACGCGTCAAATCCCTAGTGAGCCCGAAGATGACCACACAGCTTCTTGACAGCTTTTCGATACGTTTTTGACAACCCTTCCCGCGGTGCCGAGAATGGTCACCATCATGCCGCCTGCCACCAATAACTGCGTGGCCACGTCCTGGACGGCCCACAGTTCCCCCTCATAGGAAGCATCACAATGTCGCATATTCAGTTGCCCCGACTGAGCAGGATCGCCATCGCCGCCGCCGCGTCGGCCGCCCTGATCGGCACCGCCTTCATCGCACCCGCCACGGCCTTCGCCGCACCGAGCACCGGCAATGCCGCCGTTGCTGCCGCCGCAAACGACGCCGCGCAGACGTCCAATGCCTTCTACACCGACCCGACCGGCTCCACCCAGGGAGTCACGGACACCGTCACCGGTGGCACCTACACTCACCTCACCCAGCTGGTGGCCAACGGCGATCTCACGTCGGCCTCTAACGTTGCCGGCAAGGGCAACTCCATCCTGGTGCCCGAGGCGCTGACGCAGTTGCGCATGCACGGCGTGTACACGAACAACACGGCCAATCCCATCAAGGTGAACCAGCTCATCAACCTGCCGAAGAACTATGCGGGCGCGAACGCTCCCATGGTTGACCCCTCCGGCTTCGACGCCAATGGACTCAAGGCGTCGAACGTCAATGTGCCCGGCGCCACCCTTCTTTACGCGCAGAAGTCGGGCACGACCAAGCCCTATGCCGATCTCACCGCCGCCGGCTTCGGCCCCCAGGATGTGCTGCAGATCCAGATCTCGGGCACCCTGGCCGCCGGGGCCACCTGGTCGATCGATGTGCCGCTGCAGGTTCCCGCTGCCAGCACCGCGGGCACCTCCTTCCGGTTCGGCGAATTGATCGCAGCGCCCGGCACTGCGACGACCTTCCTCGGTGGCGACTCAACGGTCTCCCTGGCCACCCCGCTCAAGAACTCCGCTGGTGCCAGTGTCATCCCCTTCGCCGGCAAGCTCCTGCCCATCACCAAGGCAGCCGATGGAAGCTATTCGGCTCTGCCCAAGTCGGTGGCGAGCCTCATGCCCGATGCGGCAAACGGCACCAACTACTGGGTGAACAACTTCGCCAAGTCGACCGTTGCCGGTTCCACACAGTCAGCGCTCTTCAACAACGGCTGGTACACAGTTGACGCTTCCGAGGCCGTCGCCGCACTCAACACCCACGGCTACGACGCCACGCTCAACACCGACGGCACCAAGGTGACGTCGATCACGCGACAGGCAGCCACCAAGGCCGTGACGATCAACGCCTCCGCTGACGGAACCACCGCCCAAACCACCGACCACGACGCCGCTACTTTCCAGGTGCGTCAGGTGGTTGCTGGTAAGGACGGCACCATTGCCGCCCACACCACACTTGACGCAGCCAGCACCCTCGGTCTGGCGGTCTATGACCATGCAGGCAAGACCGTTGCCCTGAACAGCGCCGACGTGAAGGTCGACACCTCCAAGGTGAACGCAAACGCCGCCGGCACCTACCCCGTGACCGTCACCTACACCCCCGATGGTGTGAGCAACACCTTCAACGTCACCGTCACCGCAGTCGCCGTGACCCCGGGCACTCCGACCCTTTCCGATGACGGCACGCTGACCATCCCGACGACCACCGGCGTCACCTATCAGGCCGACGGCAAGGACCTGACCGGCGACCAGAAGCTGACGCCCGGTCAAAAGATCACCGTCAAGGCCATCGCGGCCGATACCGGCTATGTGCTCGCTGACGATGCCACCGCCAGCTGGGACTTCACCTATATCGCCACCGCCACTCCTGCGGAGCCGACCCTGGCTGATGACGGCACGCTGACCATCCCAGCCACCGACGGCGTGGCCTACCAGGTTGACGGCAAGGCAGTCACCGGCGATCAGAAGCTCACACCCGGACAGAAGATCACCGTGAAAGCCACCGCGAATACCGGCTACAAGCTCGCCGACGGCGCTACCGCGAGCTGGGACTTCACCTACATCGCCTCTGCCACCCCGGTCGAGCCCACCATTTCGGGCGACACGGTCACGATCCCCGTCGTGACCGGCATCGACTACCAGATTGACGGCAAGACCGTGACCGGCACGATCACCCTCGATCCGGGACAGAAGATCACCGTCACGGCGATAGCCCAGGCGGGCTACGCGATTCCCGAGGGTGCGGCTTACAGCTGGGACATCACCAACACCACCGTGACCCCTGTCGCCACTGCCACCGCCGCACCGACTGAGAGCGCGAGCGGTGCCCAGGTGAAGACCTCCGGCACCGGCTCGGCCGCCGACCTGGCCGGTCTCGGCATCGCCCTGGCCGCCGCCGGAGCGGGAGCAGCTGCCGCAGCCCGCACCATCCGCCGCAACCGCCGGTAACGGCACGACAACCGGCCACCACAACCCCATGAAGGTCAGATAGCCGATCCAACGCAACGGCTGGTCAGGCACCGGTTCCGGAGCCCGTCCAGCCGTTGCGCCATTGGAAGGGAACTATTCAGCCGCGTCGTCCAGCAACCCCGGTGGCCTGTCAGGCCGCCGGGGTTCTCTGCATTCATATTCGTCTCAACATAATCGCGAGTTCCCTTCCAGGCCACCTACCCGGGGGCATAATGGTGCATAACGCAGTTATCCCTACGCACTCTGTGCGCACTGAAAACTGGTCTGATCCCACTTACCGCGTACAGAAAGAGACATCCTATGTCGCGCATTCACGCGCCACGGCTCAGCCGGATTGCTCTGGCCCTGGCCGCCTCGGCCGCCATGATAGGCACAACAATCGTGAGCCCGGCGACCGCGACTGCTGCCCCCACAGTCAATAACGCCGCAGTCGCCTCGGACAACTCCACAACATCCGTGGACTCTCCTCTGGTCTATAACGATCCCACTGGTTCGACTGAACAGCACGAGACCGCCATCAAGGGCGGAACTCTTACCCATGGGGCGCAACTTGAGGTGTCCGATACGGCCGATGGCACCGGCAATGTTGTCGGCACGAATATGGCTGGCAGCGGAGATGCCATCATCAATTCCAGCAAGGTGAAGCACCTGCAGTACACCGCCACCCTCACCAATAACTCGTCCAACGCGATCTCGGTCAACCAGTGGTTGGTACTGCCCAAGTACCAGGGCTATCCGCACGAAATTGCACCCGTTGTTCAGGCCAGCGCTTTCAACTCCGAAACAGGCCTTTCCGAAGACTGGATCACCTCCAGCGTCAAGAACTTGTATCTCGGCTACAGCAAGGTGGGCGGGTCATTCCTGGGCTGGGCCGACTACAACAAAGCCGGGTTCACGCTGGACGATCTGGGCGAGATCATCGTCACGGGAACGCTTGACCCCGGTCTGTCGCTGTCAATCACCGTGCCGCTGACGCTGCCCAGCGATCTCACGTCGAGCGCCAAGTCATTCCAGTTCGGCGAGGTCACCCTGTCTGCGGGAACGAACTTCAATTTCGTGAGCTCGTCTGCGCGTTTCGCGACTCCCCTGACGAATGCCGACGGCACCAGCCTGATCCCCTACAAGGGCACATTCCTGGCCACCCAGATGTTCGTCACCGATGGTAAGTACAGCTTCGTGACCCTTCCGCAGCTGCAGCAGTACATGCCTGAGCCGAAACTCGGCACGAACTATTGGGTGAACAACTTCACTGAGCCTGCCCTTGGCGGCACCACCGACAATCTGCTGTATCCCGGCGGCTATTACTCCATCGACCCCAAGCCGCTGGCTGCCGCCGTGAAGAACCATGGCTATGACACGAGGCTGAACGGCGACGGGACTCCGCTGACGCCCTATCTTTTCCAGGCCAGGGACGACGTCGCGAATGTCGTTGATGGCTCCGGCAACCCTGTCAAGGGCACGGGAGGACCCTATGTGACCTTCCGTCCGGTGGTGACGGGTAACGACACCTCGATCCAGACCGGTGCAAGCTTTGATCCCACGACCGACACGACCCTGGACCTGAAGGTCTACGACCACTTCGGCAAGACCGTCAACCTCAACAGCACTGACGTGACCATCGACAGCTCCAAAGTGGACACCACCACGGTCGGCACCTACCCGCTGACAGTCACCTACACCCCCGACGGAGTGAGCAACACCTTCAACGTCACCGTCACCGCCAAAACCGCCATTGAGGTCACTCCCCTGGCACCCGTGGCATCCGGCGACACCGTGACCATCCCCACCGTCACCGGCGTCGACTACCAGATCGACGGCAAAACCGTCACCGGCACCATCACCCTCACCGAGGGCCAGCGGTTCATCGTGACCGCAGTACCCCAGACCGGCTACGCATTCCCCGACGGCGTCGACACCACATGGGTAGTGAGCTACCAGACCTCCGGCACCACCACGGTCACCCTCAACCCCACTCCGGAGGCACAGGGAAGCCAGGTGAAGACCTCGGGCATGAACGGCTCCAATGACCTCATCGGACTCGGACTCATCCTGAGCATCACCGGCGCCGGCACCGCCGCAGCAGCACGCACCATCCGCCGCAACCACCGATAAGGCACGAAGTGCTCCATGAAGTGACGGCATGAACCCTCGAGCAGGGTAGCTGCCGATGAGATGCGCGGGTCCCCACCGTGGGGTCCGCGCATCTACCTGTTGTACGGACGTCAGCTCCTGCGTCTGCGCACCATGCCCGCGCCATTGCGGCCTCAGCACTCGAGCCTCCCAGGGCCTCGGACGGGTGCGTGCCTCAGCAATTTCATAGATTCGTCTCAGATTCGCGTTCATGAGAGGATGATTTGCCTAGTGGTGCCGTCTGCGAGCACTGCACCATTGCAGTTTTTCACAGACAACACCAATCCATCTCCGCGTACAGAGAGAGACCTCTATATGTCGCGCATTCACGCACCCCGACTGGGGCGGATCGCCATGGCATCGGCCGCGGCAGCCGCACTCATCGGCTCAAGTTTCTTCGTTCCGGCCACTGCACATGCAGCCCCGAGCAATGCCGGAGGCGCAGCTGCCACGGCAGACACCACGGGCACCAAGGCAGTCAGTTCACCGCTGCTCTATAACGATCCCGCAGGCACAACCGACCCATACAAGGAAGCCATCGACGGTGGTAGCTTCACCCACCAGTCACAGATCGATGTGCTCGATACCGCTGAGGGAAGCGGCGACATCGTCAGCACCAACACCGCGGGCCGCGGAAACGCGATCATCAATCCCAGCAAGGTGAAGCGGCTGCAGTACACCACCACCTTCACCAATGTCTCCGATAACGCCGTATCGATCAACCAGTGGCTGATTCTGCCCAAGTACGAGAACTACGACCAAGACATTGCCCCCGCAGCCTCTGACATCGGCTTCGACGACAATGGCCTGTCTCCCGACTGGATCACGGGCACGGACTCACTCACCAATGCAACAATCAGCTATGCCCATAAGGGCGGAGAGTCGCTGAGCTGGGCCGACTACACAAAGGCCGGTTACAAGCCGAGCGACCTGGTGGAGATCAATATCAAGGGAACGCTTGACGCCCAGATGTCGATCTCTGCCACTGTGCCATTGACGCTGCCCAGCGATCTCACGTCGAGCGCCAAGTCATTCCAGTTCGGCGAGCTCACCAACTCGGCTGGAATCGACGTGAAACTCGTGAACTCCTCGGTTCGTTTCGCCGTGCCTCTCACGGCCTCCGACGGATCAAACCTGATTCCCTTCAAGGGAGCATTCCTGGCCACGGTGAAGTCGAAGGGCGCAGACGGTCAGGACGTATACACCACCGTTCCTGAGCTGCAGCAGTACATGCCCACAGCCGTGAACGGCACGAACTATTGGGTGAACAACTTCAAGGCCCCCACCGCCGGCGGCGATACCGAGAGTTCCCTGTACCCGGGCGGCTACTATCTCGTTTCCACCAACCCGATTGCTCAAGCCGTCAAGAACCACGGCTACGCAACCGAAGTGGACGCCTCCGGCAATCCCCTGACCGAGTACCTGTACCAGATGGTCGGAACTCCCAACCTGGTGAACCCCGATGGCACGCCAGTGGAGAGCGATCCGAACCGGACGGCGCCCTATGCGGGACTGCGTCCGGTGGTGACGGGTAACGACACCTCGATCCAGACCGGTGCAAGCTTTGATCCCACGACCGACACGACCCTGGACCTGAAGGTCTACGACCACTTCGGCAAGACCGTCAACCTCAACAGCACTGACGTGACCATCGACAGCTCCAAAGTGGACACCACCACGGTCGGCACCTACCCGCTGACAGTCACCTACACCCCCGACGGAGTGAGCAACACCTTCAACGTCACCGTCACCGCCAAAACCGCCATTGAGGTCACTCCCCTGGCACCCGTGGCATCCGGCGACACCGTGACCATCCCCACCGTCACCGGCGTCGACTACCAGATCGACGGCAAAACCGTCACCGGCACCATCACCCTCACCGAGGGCCAGCGGTTCATCGTGACCGCAGTACCCCAGACCGGCTACGCATTCCCCGACGGCGTCGACACCACATGGGTAGTGAGCTACCAGACCTCCGGCACCACCACGGTCACCCTCAACCCCACTCCGGAGGCACAGGGAAGCCAGGTGAAGACCTCGGGCATGAACGGCTCCAATGACCTCATCGGACTCGGACTCATCCTGAGCATCACCGGCGCCGGCACCGCCGCAGCAGCACGCACCATCCGCCGCAACCACCGATAAAAAAACAGGCATCATCGACGAGCTACTGGCCGTCGTCAACGCAGAACGCGCAGATTCCCGCCAGGGGTCTGCGCGTTCTGCGTTGCCCAGTGTTTCTCCCGGGCCGCATGCACCGGGGCACAGGAATCGCGCACACAGGCCTGTCACAGCACTTTGACAAAATCCCCCACGCCTGCACACAATCTGTGTGTGGGCACGCTGTGCAAGCACAGCACGCAGATTCAGAACCCCTCCACCCCCATCTCGCCCCGAAAGAGAAGAACTGCATGTCACACGATCCCATGCCCAGGCTCAGCCGGATTGCCATCGCTGCCACCGCTTCAGCAGCCCTCATCGGAACGGCCATTCTTGCCCCCGCCACGTCCTTCGCAGCCCCGGCCGCCGCTCCTGCCGTGGCCGCACAGGCCAGCAATGCCGCCGCCCAGCCGGCGGCGCCCGTGGTCTATAACGGCTTGTCGCCGCAGACCGGCGCCTGGTCGTCACCACTGACCAATGGCGGCACGCTCAACCACCTGGGGGTGCTGCGCGTCAACGGCACCGACATCACCAATCGAGCCGGCACCAAGCTGCCCGACAGCATCGACCCCAATGGGATCAAGGCGGTATCGACTATCGATCCGACCGCCGTCCAGAGCTTCGAGTATGTCGACAGCTTCACCAACAATTCCTCGGCACCTCTGCAATTCACCCAATCGGTAGCACTCCCCAAGCTGTTCGCTGCTGGATTCGGTACCGCTTATTCACCCGTCACCTCTGATGCGGGCTTCGATCAGGCCACAGGGCTGAAGGCATCGCAGATGACCGGCGCCCCCAGTGACCTCACCCTGCAATATGGCGTCGCTAATCAGGTGCGCCAGAACTGGGCCGACTATGTGGCCGCTGGGCACACCGTTCAGGACCTCATCGAGATCCAACTCACCGGCACGCTGGCCGCAGGTGCCACGATGACGGTGACGGTGCCGCTTCAGGTGCCAGATGCAACGGTGGCCACCAATAGCTTCACCTACGCTGACTGGTCGTTCAGTGCTGCCGAGCCGGTGACCATCCAGTCCCACGCTCGCTTCACCGAGCCCCAGAAGGACCCCAATGGCAAGAACTTGATCCCCTATACGGGCAAGTTCCTGGCCACTGTTGCCGAAACCGTTGACGGAAAGACCGTGGCGAAGGCCCTGCCCGACTCACTGCAGGCACTCATGCCTGACGCCACCAATGGCACCAACTACTGGGTTGACAACCATGTGCAGCCCGCCGTGAACAATCCCACCACCGAGAGCGTCATCTATCCCGCCAGTGCCCAGGAGCCGGCAGGCTATTACACGATTGATGCTGCCCCGGTTGCTTCCGCCTTGAAGACGCATGGATACGCCACAGAGCTGGCTTCTGATGGCACTGCGCTGAAGGCCTATCAGCGTCAGGCTGGGGTGAATGTCCCGACCATCCTCGCCGCCGATGGGAGCCCCTACCAGACAACTGCCGATCACACCGCCCCCTGGGTTGGCGTTCGTCAGGTGATCGCCGGCAACGACACCACCATCTCCCAAAACTCAGCTTTCGACCCGAAGACCGATGAGGGCCTGGCACTGCAGGTGTTCGGCCACGACGGCAAGAACGTTGACCTGAGCAGCCCAGATGTGACGATCGACAGCTCCGCCGTGGACACCTCCACTCCGGGCAGCTATCCGATCACGGTGACCTATGGGCCCGACAGTGTGAGCAATACCTTCACCGTGACGGTGGTCGCGGCAGCGGTAACCCCCAGCCCGAGCCCCAGCGCATCCGCGACCGCACCTGAGCAGGGTGCCGGGAGCGGCGCCGAGGTGAAGACCTCCGGCGTTGGTGGCGCCGTTGATCTGGCGGGCCTCGGCGTAGCCCTGGCCGCCGCCGGCGCGGGCACCGCAGCGGCCGTGCGCAGGGCACGCCGCAGCCGCCGCTGAGCCACCAGCCGGCGAGGGCCAGTCAACACAATCGAATAGCTGCTGAGTCGCCCCATCACCGGGACCGCATCAGCCTCAGCGGAGCGTGCGGATTTCCATGGGAATCCGCACGCTCCGTTTTTTGATTGTCTCCACAGCCCGATAATTCCGCTTTCACAACGAACGGGGGAACGCTTATATGTGAGGACATTTGTTCCCGATAGGCAGCCGCTGGACCGAAACTGCTGATTTCGCAAATCGTACCGTCACAGCTTCCTGACAGCTCATTGACAAAGTCAAACAATTTTGAGCACAATGCAGATGTCGCTACCAACTGTGACGCTTGTCTGGCCTCACGCCTCCGGACATTCAGCCATGCCCGACCAGAAAGCCCCCAATGAAACACAACCGCCCACCGCGGCGAGGGACGATCATCCTCGCTGCCGTCGCCTCGCTCTCCCTGATCGGTACCGGTACCGCCCTGCCCCAAACCGCGACCGCAGCCCCCGCCACACCCGTGGACGCGGCAGCCACCGCCGACGCCTATGATCCCATCGCCTCACCGCACGATCTGGTCGTCAACAATCACGACGGCTCGCTGGGACCCAAGACCGGAACCAAGAGCGATAACAAGCTTCAGTTCTGGGTGCAGCTGGAGGCATATGCGTCCGCCGATGGCACGGGCACACCTCAGCTCACGCACAACATCGGCACGGTCAATATGCGAAATCCCAATTCGATCGTGAACCGCACGACCACCAAGACGCTGTATCAGCGCTTGCATGTTGTCAATACCTCTGATTCCACTTTCCATCTCAAGGAATCACTTCGCCTGCCGAAGTCGTTCAAGAATGAACCGAGGATTTGGCCGATCAGCCCCGCACCCGCGGGCTTCGATGCCACTGGACTCAAGTCGTCGTTCATTGACGGCGCCCTCGGCCAGCAGGCGATCACCTATTCCTCGTCAAACACCGCCGGCACTGACTGGCCCACCTACAGTGCGACCGACACGGCGACCAACCTGGAACAGATCGGGGTCGAGGGCGATCTGGCAGCAGGCGCCTCCTTCACCCTGCGGATTCCCATGGTTGTTGACCCTGACTTCGTCGACAAGGGGACAACCTCGTTCAGTATCGGCCTGGCCGCCGGTTCGATGAGCGCCGGAAGCTTCCGGTCCTACTGCCGCATCAGTTCACCGGAGCTGGGCGCCGATGGGGAACCGCTGATTCCGCTCAAGGGACGCTATATCCCCAGCCGCATCGCGGTCAGTCAGGGCAAGTGGATCCAGATGCTCGTCCCCGAGCTCGATCAGTACATGCCCGTCGCGACCCAGGGCGTGAACTATTGGGTCAGCGCCTTCTCACCGGGCGACGATTACGGCACGACCGACCAGATGACCTGGGATGTGGCCTATCCCGCCAGCAGGGTCAATATTGACTCGAGGCCCATCCATGAGGCCGTGAAGACCCACGGATGGGCGGCCCTTCAGCGCAATGACGGACCTCTTTATCCCTATGTCCTGCCGTTCACCATCTATGGGGACCGACTGGTGAATCCTGACTGGACGCCGGCCGAAATCCCTGCCGATCGCACGGCACCCACCATCAACCTGCGACCTATCGTGCTCGGGGCGGACACCGCCCTGGAGATTGGCTCAACCTTCAATGCGCGCACCGATACGAGCCTCGCGCTGAAGGTCTACACCGCCGAGAACGAGCAGAAGAAGGTTGACCTCAATAGCCCTGACATCTCGATTGACGACTCCCAGGTGAACACCAGCAAGGTTGGCAGCTATCCGGTAACCGTCACCTACACGCCGGCCGGGGTGAGCAACACCTTCCAGGTGAAGGTCACGCCCCACTTGGTGACGCCGGCTGAGCCCACTCAGTCGGGTGACACGGTGACCATTCCGACCACACCCGGGGTGGATTACCAGATCGACGGCACAACGGTGACCGGCGACTATGTGATCGCAGACGGACAGGCCATCACGGTAACAGCTGTGCCCCATGACGACTATGCGATCGCTGATGGAGCCGTAGCCAGCTGGGAATTCAGCTACAAGACCGGTGTGACGCCCACTCCGGATCCGAGCCCGTCAGATGATCCCTCAGTGGCTAATCCGACGCCGGGCGCCCCTGGTTCCGGCGGCGCTGATTCCGATGGCGCAAGTCCTGACGCGGCTGCCGGTCCCGAGGTGCCCACCTCTGGCCTTGGCGGCAGCGCCGAGCTGACCGGTTTGGGCTTTGCGCTCACCGCTGCAGGCCTTGCTGCGGCCGGAGCTGTGCGCAGTCATCGTCGCAAGCGCAACTGACGCGGATGCCGACGCCACACAGAGCGCCCGGCTAGAAGGCCAGCATCACTGAAGCGTCGGTGACCTCTACACAAAAGAACGGGGGGAGGCCCGGACATCTCGTCCGGGCCTCCCCCTTGTTTCACTGACTTGTCTGTCTCGAGTGTCGCCTTCTCTGAACACAGCTCAGGAATGGCCGGTCAGCGGCGCATCACCTTGCGCGCCAGCAGATTTCCGGTGAACTGGGCGATCTGCACCAGCACGATGATGGTGACCACCGCCAATCCAGTGACTCCCCAGTTGAAGCGCTGATAGCCATAGCTGATGGCGAACTGGCCGAGGCCACCACCCGCCACGGCGCCAGCGACCGCGGTCATATCGACCACTGCCACGAAGACGAAGGTATAGCCGAGGATCAGTGGGCCCAGGGCCTCGGGGATGACCACGGTGAACAGGATGCGCCATGGGCCGGCGCCCATGGAACGAGCTGCCTCGATCACGCCGGGGTCAACCGTCACGAGATTCTGCTCAACGATGCGGGAGATCCCGAAGGTTGCCGCCACGCAGAGGGCAAAGGTGGCGGCCGTGGTGCCAATCGTGGTGCCCATCACCAGCAGCGTCAGCGGCCCGATGGCGGTGACGAAGATGATGAACGGAATGGGCCGCACGATATTGACAATCACATTGAGCACCGTGTGCACGCCCGAATTGGACATCACGCCGCCACGGCGCGTCGAATACAGGCCCAGCCCAAGCAGCAGACCGGCGAACCCGCCGATGATCAGGGTGATCACCACCATGATCAGCGTCTCGATGATGGCTTTGCCGTAGACGGGCGCAATCGTGTCCCAGCTCATGCGCGCACCTCGATTCCATTCTTGCGAGGCCCGTTTTCATCGGGCGCATTCTGATCGGACACCCGCGCGGCCCCGCCTGGCGATGGTGGCGGCGCCGTCTGGCCGGTCAGCAGCCCCGCCGACCCAGGAGCGCTGTTGATCAGCGCCTCGGGCGCATCGGGCAGCTCCCGGTGCGATGTCGTCTGGGCTGAATCGTCGTCTTTCTGCCGCGAGATGGCCAACAGGGCATCGCTGGCGGCCTGCACGGCGTCGGGGTCGCCCCGCAGAGCCAAGGTGAAGCTTCCGATGGAGCGGGTCTTCACCTGCACCACCCCGCCTTGGACGATGGAGAAGCTCACCTTCTGATCGTCGGCGATCGCGGCCAGCGCCCGGCCGAATTCGTTGGGATCCACCGACTTCACACTCACCAACGTGGCATCGGGGTTCTCGGCGTGCAGCCGTTCCCATTCCTCATCGCTGGGATTGTGTCGCATGATCGTATTCACGAAGCGCTTGGTGGTCTGCGTGCCGGGCTTCTCGAAGATCTGATCGACGGCGCCCTGTTCGATCAGCACCCCGTCGTCGAGCACGGCAACGCGATCGGCGATGGCGCGCACAACCTCCATCTCGTGGGTGATCACCACGATGGTGACGCCGAGCTTCTCATTCACCCGGCGCAGCAGGCCGAGCACATCCTGGGTGGTCTCGGGGTCCAGGGCGCTGGTTGACTCATCGGCCAATAGGACCGATGGCTTGGTCGCCAGCGCCCTGGCGATGCCCACCCGTTGCTTCTGGCCGCCCGACAACTCGTCGGGATGCACCCAGGCCTTCTCCGTGAGTCCCACGAAGTGCAGCAGCTCGGTGATGCGGGCCTTCATATCGGCCTTGCTCCACTTGGCCAGCCGCAACGGATAGGCGATGTTCTCGTAGACGGTCTTCGACGACATCAGATTGAATTGCTGGAAGATCATCCCGATTTCGGGACGGACCTTGCGCAATTGATGTTCAGTCATTGTCGTGACGTCAAAGCCGTTGACCTCCACCGTGCCCGAGGTCACCTTTTCCAACCCATTGATCAGGCGCACCAAGGTGCTTTTGCCCGCGCCGGAGTAACCGATGACCGCAAAGATCTCGCCGGGCTTGATGTCCAGGTTGACGTGCTTGAGGGCCGTGACCGACCCGGTGGCGGTCTGATAGACCTTCGAGACATCGCGAAGCGATATCTGAGCAGTCAAGGGTTTATCTCCTGGTCGCGGATCGCCTTGGGTCACTTCTTCTCCTTGATCTGCGTTTCGAGCTTGTCCAGGATCGCCTGCAGGTCGGCCTGCGACTTGTTCTCCACGATCACCGCTGTGCCGTTCGACCCGGAAACGACCAGGTCCGAGACGGCCTTCTCATGGTAGAGCTCCACCACGCGCTTGTAGGTGGGGTTGTTCAGGTCGGACTTACGCACCGCGAAGACGTTGATATAGGGCTCGGCCGAGGCGCTGTTCGGATCGTCCTTGTACAGGGCTTTGGAGGGATCGAGCTTCGCGTCGGCGGCGAAGGAGTTGTTGACGATGGCTCCGTCAACGCTGGGTAGCGAGGCGGCGGTCTGCGCGGCGTCCACGGGGGTGACCATCACCTTGGAGTTGGCCTGGTCGATATCGGCCGGGGTGGACAGTGCGGTGCCGCCACCGTTCAGCTTGAGCAGCCCGGCAGCCTGGAGCACCAGCAGGGCGCGCGCCTCATTGGTGGGATCGTTCGGGATGGCGATCTGGCCGCCCTGGGGGATCTGATCAACCGAGGTGTGCTTCTTCGAGTACAAGCCCAGCGGGACGATCATCGAACCGCCCAGCGGGGCGATGTCGTCGTTGTTCTGCACGTTGTAATTGGCCAGGTAGAGCAGATGCTGGAACTGGTTGAGGTCGAGCTGCTTTTGGCGAAGCGCCGGGTTCACCTCGGTATAGGAGGCGAAGTTCTTGGTCTGCACGGTGATGTGCTCGTTGGCGGCCAGTTCCTTCAGCTTGGCCCAGTAGGGCTGCGACTCGTCGGTGACGCCGATGGTCACCGTGGTGGTGGCAGCCTCCTTGGGCTTGCGTGTGGTGAGGAAGATCACCAGGCCGGCGATGATGGCGACCACGATCACCACGATGCCGATGATCAGGCCCTTGCTCGGGCCCTTGTGCGGCTTCTCGGGAAGCGCATCGGGGGTGGACGGGCCAGTCGTATTCGTGCTGTCACTCATGGGTTTGAATCCTTGCTGTGGGTTATGCGGTGGGTATGCACTCAATTCGTGATAACCGGTTGCTCGTCATCACGCGGTGAAATCGCCGCACCATATGGGTAGGCACTGCGGGTGATGAGTGCTGTGATTGGTGGCTCGGCGCTGGCCGTCGACTCGACGGCGGGGCCGAATTGCCCGAGCCTTGTTTTGAGATGGCGCCTTGGTCACGGAAATGAATCCTGTGGCGAACGAACCTGTCCCGCTAAAAGGCGGTCGCATTGATGTCAGCGAGTCGAACAGGCTGGTTCAGCAGGCGCAGAGCATTCGCCCACAACACAGCATGGGCATCATCGCGGGGCGACATGATGACAGGACGACATCGCACAGTGCGACGGTCTTGTCGATAGTCATGAAAGTCCTCACGGTCATGGGGCAAAGCCCCGTTTGCCCAATAATCTAGGCGCGCCGTTCAAGTGCTGTCAACGTGTCCGCTCAGTGGGCATTTCGCCTGCGTGGAGAATGCTGCGCAGGTCTGTGCGCGGTTCTCCGACTGCCCTGAGCACCGATTCCATCACAGCAGACGCACAGTCATCGCATAGGAGGACCTGTGCACGGGCTGCCATGATGGATGCATGGCCGGACCTAATGCACCCGAACTACTCACTCGCCCCGACGGGACGCCCATCCGCGTGCTCGCCGTTGACGATGAGAACAGCTTGACCGAACTCCTCTCCATGGCGATGCGGTATGAGGGCTGGGTTCCCACCACCGCAGCCACGGGCTCCGAGGCCGTGCGCGCCGCCCGCGACACCAATCCCGACGCCATCGTCCTGGACATGATGCTGCCCGATTTCGATGGCCTCGAGGTGATGCGACGCGTGCGCACCGAGCAGCCCGATGTGCCGGTGATCTTTCTCACCGCCAAAGACGCCGTCAACGACCGGATCGCCGGGCTGACCGCGGGGGGCGACGACTATGTGACCAAGCCGTTCAGCGTCGAGGAACTGATGGCCCGGCTGCGAAGCCTGCTACGCCGCAGCGGCGCCACCAGCAAGCGCTCCGAATCCGAGCTGATCGTCGGCGATCTGGTGCTCGACGAGGACTCCCACGAGGTGACCCGCGCAGGCGAGGAGATCCATCTCACCGCCACCGAGTTCGAGCTCCTGCGCTATTTGATGCGCAACCCCAAGCGTGTGCTGTCGAAGGCACAGATCCTCGACCGGGTCTGGAACTACGACTTCGGCGGGCAGGCGAATGTCGTGGAACTCTACATCAGCTATCTGCGCAAGAAGATCGATGCCGGGCGTGAACCGATGATCCACACCATGCGGGGCGCCGGATATGTCCTCAAGCCAGCCGCCTGAACAGCCCGGAGACTCCTCGTCGCACGACGCCGACAATGCCTCGGCGCCGGATCAGCTCTCCGGCAGCGTGCCGGTGAGCCCGGGAATGGTCCCCACTCCGGCAGGCCAAGAGTTGCTCACCCAAACGGTTGACGGCAATCACGCGCGCCCCTCGAAGGCGTCGCACTCGTCCGATATGGGCAAGGGAACCCTCAGCCGCGAATTGGTGTGGCGCATCTCTGCACTGGTGGCCGCCATTGCCGTATTGCTCGGACTTCTCAGCACTTTCGTGGTCTACCAGATTCTGGTCAACGAGGTTGACCATGAGATCAACCAGGCGGTGGGCGCGGAGAGCCGCAATACCTCCCCCGCCGGCGGTTCGACTATCTCTCTGGGTGGTCTGCCGGTCGGGGCCGTGGTGGTGATCCAGCAGGTGGACGGTTCTCTGGTGGGAAGCGTCGAGACCGTTGACCGCAACCAGAGTCCACGCACCTCGACAGCCGTCAATGATGCGATCACCAAGGTGCCGGTCGATCCGCGTGCGCATACGGTGCGGCTGGCCGAATTGGGCTCCTACCGGGTGGTTGCCGCGGCCGTGAGGCTGGGCGTCACCAATGCCGACGGCTCTGAGTCCACGGTGGGCGGAACTCTCTATGTAGGCGTGCCGATGGCGCGATCCAACAGCGTGATCCAGCGCCTGGTGGTCTTCGAGGCGATCCTGGCGGCCCTCGCCATCGGCGCAGCGGCGGTCACTGCTCGCAGTGTGGTGCGCAGATCGCTCAATCCATTGAACCGTCTGGCCTCCACAGCCGATGAGGTCTCGCGAATGGATCTGGAGAAGGGCGAGGTGAGCCTGCCTTCCCGCATACCTGACAGCGAAACCGATCCGAGGAACGAAGTGGGTCGGGTTGGGCAGTCGTTCAACCGGATGCTCGATAACGTCGAGGGCGCCCTGACCGCCCGTGAGGCCTCGGAGAACAAGGTGAAGCAGTTCGTGGCCGATGCCAGCCACGAGCTGCGCAATCCGCTGGCGTCGATCCGCGGCTATGCGGAGCTGGCACAGCGGCGGGCCGACGAACTCGATCCCGACACGGCCTTCGCCATGAGCCGGATCTCCAGCGAATCGCAGCGCATGAGCGGACTCGTGGAGGACATGCTCCTGCTCGCCCGCCTGGACACCAAGCCGGAGCTGCAGCTGGCCGAGACCGATGTGGTCGAGGTAGTGCTCAACGCTGCCTCCGACGCCCAGGTGGCCGGCCCCGACCATGTCTGGCGCCTTGACCTGCCCGAGGAGGCCATCACCGTGATGGCCGACCGCAACCAGCTGCATCAGGTGGTTGCGAATCTGTTGTCCAACGCCCGCAAGCACACGCCAGCCGGCACGCGCGTCACCACCTCGGTGCGCAGCGAGGATGGACAGGCGGTGATCCGGGTGCATGACGACGGCCCGGGAGTGCCCGCCGAGATCGCCAGCACGGTGTTCGAGCGGTTCGCCCGGGCCGACGTGGCCCGCACCCACGACAAGGAAGGCTCCACCGGCCTTGGCCTGGCCATCGTGGCCGCGGTCATGGCCGCCCATGGCGGGAGCGCCTCGCTGGACTCGTCGAACGGCACCACATTCATCCTTCGGTTGCCGCTCACATCGCAGGGGCCGGCAACCAGCACCACCGCGTGACGACGAAGGACGACCGGACCGGGATTACCTGCTCCGATCGTCCTTCATGTCTTCTGACTGGCGTGGCTCAACCGAACGCGCTGCTGATGAGCACGCCGTGATGGGTCACTGGGCGGCCTCGACCGTCTGCTGCGGCTTCGGGATGAGCAGCGACGAGGCGAGAGCCAGCGCCACCAGGATCGCCCCTGCCACCACCGAGCCGATATAACTGCCCGTGCCGGTGCCCAGGGCCGTCTTCACCGCGTAAAGGATGGCGAATGAGACACCTGCGCCCAGATTGAAGGCCCCGGCATTCAGCCCGGGCAGATATCCCGGGTTGTCCGACGGTGACAGCACGATGCCCAGGCCATTGAGCATGATGTTCGACATGCCCGCATAGAAGACGCCGGCCAGGATCGACACCGCCAGCAGCGTCCACTGATTGGGGTGCGGGGTGATGACCATGATGAGCACGAGCGTGATCACGGTGCCCGACAGCCCAACACGAAGGATCGTGCGATAGCCACGGCGGCCAGCGAGTGCCCCGGCGATCGGGCCCATGAGCAGACCGGCAATCGCATAGGGCGTCAGGGTGAAGAAGGAGACGACGTCGGCGTTCATGCCCTTCCACAGCGTGGTGTCCTGAGCCAGTGCCGGGACAATGCCGTTCATCACGGCGAAGACGCCGGTCATGGTGAGCAGTGTGGTGAGCAACAGCGCCCAGGTGGCACGGGACTTCAGATAGTCGGTGGTGACCAGCGGGTGGGCGGTGCCGGATTCACGACGCCAGAAGCCCCAGAAGGCGACGGCAGTGACCATCAGCAGGATGATCACGAGCAGCCAATTCGCCTGCCCGAGCTTGCCCGCCTCATTCACCGCGATGAGCGCGGCGCCCACTGCGATGACCAGCAACAGCACGCCCGGCCAATCCATCGGCTCGGGCGATTCCACCTGGGATTCGTCGGTGAGGGTGAACACGCCGACGGCGGCGAGCACGGCGATGACGGCCATGGTCCAGAAGACCGAGGCGAAGCCGAAGTGCTGCGCCAGGAAGCCCCCGGCGAGCGCATCCAGGCCGGCGATGCCACCATTGACGGCGGTGATCACGCCCATGAGCGTGCCATAACGCTTCGGGTCGGGCACGGCGACGTGCAGCATGATGAGGCAGACCGGGACCGTGGGCCCGGCCACGCCCTGCACGATACGGCCGATGAACAGCAGCGTCACCGAGTCAGTGGCGCCGGCGAGCGCCGAGAGGACACAGCCCACGGCGGTCACGGCCATCATGCCGGTGAGCAGTCGGCGACGTCCGATCATGTCACCCAAGCGGGGCAGGAAGAGACTGAACAGGGCGGCTGCGGTGAAGAAGGCGGTCTGGCTCAGGCCAATGGTCGCCGAGTCAGTGTTCAACTCGTTCTCCATGAGCACGAGAGCTGGCGACAGCATCGACGCGTTCAGCTGGAATGCGAAGCACGAGACGAGCAGCGCCGCCATGACGGCGCCGATGGAACGCACCCGGGCGCTCATCGGGCCAGCTTCTTCTGCACTCGATCGATCGCATCGGTGACCACACCCCAGAAGCGGTCGAAGTCGAGCTTGGTGGCGGCCCTGGTATGGCAGTCGGGAGCAGGCGGGTTGCGGAAATCGGCAACGGTCATGCCCGTGGTGAGCTCACCACGCAGCTCGATGTCGATGGGCACCCGCACGGTCTCGACGATGCTCGAATCGATGCAATAGGCCACCGCGCAGGGATCGTGCACCGGTGGGAACTCAAAGCCCTGGGCCTCCTGGTAGGCCTTGCGGAAGAAGGTGAACAGGCCCAGCACGAAATCGGCGACCGGACCGCCGAGCGTAGCGATCTGGGCGGCCACGGCATCAGTGGCGAGTGCCTGATGGGTGAGATCAAGCCCCACCATGGTGACCGGCCATTTCTCGTTGAAGACGATATGCGCCGCCTCCGGGTCGACCTTGATATTGAACTCGGCCACCGCTGACCAGTTGCCCACGTGATAGCCACCGCCCATGAGCACCACCTCGCGCACCCTGGAGACGATGCGAGGCTCCTTGCGCACCGCCATGGCGATATTGGTGAGAGGTCCGGTGGGGACGAGCGTGATCTCACCGGGCTCATGACTCATGATCGTGTCAATGATCAGGTCCACACCGTGACGCGGGTCGAGGGTGACGGTGGGTTGGGGCAGCTCCACGCCATCGAGGCCGCTGTCGCCATGGACATCGGCAGCGATCTCCACCGGACGGACCAGCGGGCGGTCACAGCCGGCGGCGATGGGCACATCGCTCATGCCGATGACCGTGGCGACCGCGAGCGCATTGCGGGTGACCTTTGTCAGTGTCTGGTTTCCACCGACGGTGGTGACACCCACGAGATTGATATTCGGATTTCCGTGGGCCAGCAGCATGGCGACCGCGTCGTCATGGCCGGGATCGCAATCCAAGAGTATTTTTCGTGGCATTGATCGTTTCCCTCTCACCCGAGTAACTCGGGATATTGACCTGTGATGCACCAGTGCATTCAACGATGTTTCCATCGTAAAACACATCGATCACCGTTGGAAATAACGCTGCGAGACCCGATCACAGTAAAATCGAGGGTTGTCAGGGGCCTGCCCTTGACCCGCACGTTGCCAGCGGGAGCGCCGAAATCGCTCCCGGTTCGCCAGCCCGGTTCGCCAGCCCGCGTCGCCACTCGGCAAGGCCTGGCGAACCGTCTCGGTGCCTTCATGCACCCCTTATGTTCCCGCGACAAGCGCCGGCAGGGTGCCCCACGGTGTTCAGAACTGCGTCAGATATTCCGAGAGTTCCGAGACGGTTGGATACGACGCCTGGGCGCCGGCCCGCGTGGTGGCTATCGCGGCGAAGGCCGAGGCCAGCGCAGCTCCTTCCCCCAACGGTGCGTCGGCGGCGATCGCCGCCATGAGAGTGCCCATGAAGGCGTCGCCGGCACCGGTCGTGTCGAGACTGCGCACGGGGAAGGCGGGCAGAGCGACGACGCGTCCCGCCTCCACCGCCACCGAGCCATGTGAGCCCAGAGTGACCACGGCCCGATTGATCCCCCGCTTCTCCAAGGCGGCTGCGATGGCCATGGGCTCACTTCCGGACTCGCTACCCACCACCGCGGCCAATTCGTGTTCATTGACGATGAGCACCTGGGCGTTGTCGATGAGCACAGGGTCAACGTCACGCAGGGGGGAGACATTGAGCACAGTGGTGCCCCCGGCCTCGACAACCACCTGTTGGGCGGCGAGCAATGCGGCGTCGCCGACCTCCAGGCACAGTCCCAGCACGCTCACCTGCCGCAGGGCCTGCTGCGCGGCCTGCACATCGCCGAGATCAAGGGTGCCGTTGGCACCGGCGGAGACCACGATGGTGTTCTCGCCCTGGCTGTCGACGGTGATCACCGCAGTGCCGGTGGCCACCTCCGAGGTGCGCACAAACCCTGTGTCGACACCGGACGTCTCCAAGGACTCGCGGAGCAGCTTTCCGTAGGCATCGTCGCCCACCGCACCCACCATCACCACCGTGGCACCAGCGAGGGCGCATGCAGCGGCCTGATTCGCGGACTTGCCGCCCGGCCGCACCACGAGTGGGTCACCGACGACGGTCTCACCGGGCAGTGGCAGATGCCGTGTGGTGACGGTGATGTCCGCGTTGAGCGAGCCGATCACGCCCACCCGTGGATCGCTGCTCTGCACCTTCTCCAGCGCGCTGCGCGCAGCCTTCGCCGCGGCACGGGTGGCGGCCTTTTCCTGCGGTGTCTGGCTGATAGGCGAGAGGCTCATCATGTCTCCTGTGACGGTCTTGGGCTCAGTTGCCTGATGCCTCGATGCGGATGTTCTCCCCGCTGCCCAGATCGAGCACGCTGCCGACCGGAACGATCATGGAGGCGCCCTCACCCAGGTGGATGGGGCTGCGCCCGGGCATGTTGACGGTGGTGCCATTGGTGGAGTTGAGATCTGTGACCTCGACCACGTCGCCCCGCTGCTCGATGCGCAGATGGGTGCGACTGATCTCGTGGCCGGGGCTCGGCACCTTGACAGCCTGCTCGCCGGGATCGCCCACCACCGGTGAGCGTCCGATGACCACGGGCTGACTCAGCGGAACGGCACGATTCTCTGCGGTGACGATGCCCAACAGAGGAATGCTCGGCTGGGCGATGGTCGCCTGCGACGAGAGCTCCGCATCATGGGGCGGCTGATGCTGCGCAGGCGTCGCGGGAGCGGGCATATCGGGGATCGGCAGTGATGGTTCAGCACCCAGGAGGTCATCGCGGAGGGCCTGCGCAGATTCGGCAGCTGACGCATCGACCGCCGGCTCCCGGATCGTGCCCGAGGCCGTCACTGGCGGTGCGGCAGGCTCAGGAATTTGATCGGCAGCGGTCGGCGTCGGCTCGACATCGTTTCGAGCATCATCAAACTCGGCAGCAACCCCACCATCAAACCCAGTGCGGCTCGATGTGTCACCCGGCTGAGGATTATCGACGTCATTGGTCGCGGGCTGCTCACCCACATCCTCCAGCTCAAAGAGATCGGGGGCCACGCCGTGCCCACCGGGGGACTCGGCGTCCGCGTCATCGCTTGTGCGGTCCTCGCTGCTCTCAGAGGGCTCCGCCGTGGCAGGCAAGCCGCCGTCGCGCATGTGCGCATCAGAATCGCCGCCTCCCTGGGTGCCTGATGGGTTGGGAGCGGGCGTGGGGGAGGAGAACGACCATGCGGGAGGCTGGTCAGGGTCCTGACCCTGCGCCGAGCCAACCACCGGCGTCGGAGCATTGAGATCGATGGAACCGCTGATCGGCTCCCCAAAGGGATCGCGCTGGGGCCCCGAGGGGCCGCGCCCGCCCAGCAGCTCGTCGGTCAGCGAAGGTCGTGCGTCCTGGGCCGACGAGGAGCCGCGCGCATCCTGGCCGCCGGCTCCACCCGTCTTTCCGCGAGCTGTCGACTCGTCATCTGAGTCCTCTGAGGGGTTCATCACCGGCAGCGCCTGCTGATCGGGAATCGCCTGGGTGGGTTCGAACATGAAGGCTTCAGCGGCCGAGGGCTGTCCGACTGCGAAGCCGGTGCTCTCCTCGAACCATGGCGATGCAGGCGCACTCGTCGGGCTCGTCTCAGTGCCTTGATGGGGCGTGCTCGGCGGCCAGACGTTATCCGGCCCGGCGGGGCCTTCGTCGTTCCTTGGCTTGGCGCCCGCCGCGTCACCAGCGGACTCCGCAGCCCCCACGACGCCGGGCTTCCGCCCGGGATCATGCGATTCCGCCCTGTGCTGCACCGACGCCATCGGGCTGTCGCCCGGGACCAGCCCCATCTCGCGCATCACCTCGGGGGAGGCATTGCCCCAGGAGCGACTCCCTGATGCCGAATGGGCCTCGTCGCTGCGTTCACCGCCGCCATCCGAAGGCTCAGCCTCGCCATCGAGGCCATCCGGGCTTGAATCGTCATCGACCTCGTCATGCGTGACAGGCCTGTCATGGGCAACGGCACCGCCCTCGGCAGCAGCCTCGAGCGCGGACGGCTCGGGTGCCCGCAGCTCACGTGTGGACTGCTCGGGTTCGGGCGGCTCGGTCGAGGTGCGTCCCCAAGGGCGTGCCGGCAGCCCCGGTTCCGACAGCCCAGCTTCCGCAAGCCCGCCGTTCGCGGGCTCATCGATGTCCTCACCATCCAGAGCGTCATCATCGTCGTCCACACCGGTGGGGGCGTCGTCACGGCCAGCGGGCATCCCGACGAAGGAGGTCCTGCCAGTGCGCTGTTCCTCGGCGGCACCGTGGAATCGTCGCGCGGTGAGGGTGGCGTCGCGCATATCGACGAACACGGCGTCGCACTGCGCGGCACCCACTGACAGCGGCAGCTCGGGACCCCGCTCCGCTGACGGCGAGAAGTCCTCGTCGCCGGTCAGACGCAGATACAGGGAGCTCAGCACGACATCGCACCACACCAGGCTGGCGCCGCCCCGAGCGAGCAGCTGGCTCGACTTAGCGTCGACGGCACGCACGGCACCGCGCAGCAGACAGCGAACGCCGTCGGGGGTGAGGGTCGCCATCGCGACATCGGACAGCTGCGCAAGACGGCCGCCGTTGAGCGTCTCGGCTGCTTCCTCGAGGCTGGCGCCGGCGAAGACGCTGGTCCACAACAACTCCAGCTGTGTTTGATCGATGCCGACCTGCCGCCTCATGAACACCACGCAGCGTGGTCCGGCCGCGACGAGCCAATCCCCCGGCACATAGCTGATATGCCATCGGTCGAGGGCCAGCCACGCTTCCTCGCCACGTAGGGGCGTCGCCAAAGCCCCGAGGCTGCGATCGTGCTCCTCAGTCATGAATGAGACCTCCTACCGGGGACCATTGTCGGGCCAGCCGACCTTGCCCTCGCGGTACCCGGCGGCGGAATCAGTCTAGGACAGACGCCCCGGCACCCGATGAGTCGCTCTGGCGGTTACCACCATGATCCCCATCCGACCAGAATCTGTGAGGCGGCGTGGGGACCTCGGCCTATCTGAGTTGGCGGTTACCGCCATGAACCCGACGGGCCGCTTTGGCCGCGTCCGCCACGGTCCCCGGACAGAATGAAAGCTCCGATGCAACCGTTGTCCCGGCGCACCAGAGCTTTCATTCCGGGCAATGTCCCCCGCTCGGAGGGGCTGGGCGAGCCAATCCCTCGGACTGGTTCAGCTCAACCGACGCCTAGTTCTTGGCGTCCGCCTGGGCGAGCTTCGCCTTCGCGGCGGCGAAACGTGCGATCGGCACCCGGAACGGCGAGCACGACACATAATCCAGACCCACCGACTGGAAGAAGGCAATCGAATCGGGGTCCCCGCCATGCTCGCCGCAGATGCCCACCGACAGCTTCGGATTGGCCGCGCGTCCTCTTTCGGTGCCCAGACGCACCAGCTGGCCGACGCCGTCGACGTCGATCGTGGCGAAGGGATCGCGCTTCACGACGCCCTGGGCCTCATACCAACCCAGGAAGCCGTTCTCGGCGTCGTCACGGCTGATGCCGAGCGTGGTCTGGGTGAGGTCGTTGGTGCCGAAGCTGAAGAAATCAGCCTCCTGTGCAATCTGGTCGGCAACCAGGGCGGCCCGGGGCAGCTCGATCATCGTGCCGACCTTGTAATCAAGGTCCTGCCCAGCCTTGGCGAACTCCTCGTCGACGGCAGCGACCACAATCTCACGCTGACGCTGCAGCTCCTGACGCAGATGCACCAGCGGCACCATGATCTGCAGTTCCACCGTCTCGCCCTCACGGTCGAGCACGGCCAGCGCCGCCCGTGCGATGGCACGGGCCTGCATATCGGGAATCTGCGGATAGAGCATGCCCAGACGGCAACCGCGGGTTCCCAGCATCGGGTTCTGTTCATGCAGCTTCTTCACCTGGGCCAGCGTGCGCTGCTCGGCGGCAAGTTTTTCCGGGTCGGCGCCGGTGAGTTCCATCTCCTGCACCTTGAGCGCTTGGGTCACCAGGTCGGGCATGAACTCGTGCAGCGGCGGATCAAGCAGGCGCACCGTCACCGGCAAGCCCTTCATCGCGGTGAAGATGGCCTCGAAGTCGCTCTGCTGCATCGGCAGGATCTTGTCGAGCGCGATCTGACGGTCCTCGTCGTTCTCGGCAAGGATCATCTCGTGCATGGCCGGCAGACGATCGTCGCCGAAGAACATGTGCTCGGTGCGACACAGGCCGATGCCCTCGGCGCCCAGCTCACGGGCCTTGGCCGCATCCGGTCCGTTATCGGCATTGGCCTCAACCCCGAGATCGCGGATCTCGTCAGCCCATCCGACGACCTTGAGGAAGTCCTCGTTGAGGCGCGGCGGAATCAACTTGAGGGCCTCGTTGAAGACCTCGCCGGTGGAACCGTTCAGGGTGAGGGTGTCTCCCTCATGCACGGTGACGCCGCCGACGGTCATCGTCTTAGCCTCGGTGTCGATCTTGATATCGGTGGCACCGGCCACGCAGGGCTTGCCGAAGCCGCGGGCGACCACAGCCGCATGGCTGGTCATGCCACCGTGAGCAGTGAGCACGCCCTGGGCCTGCAAGACGCCGTGGATGTCATCGGGAGTGGTCTCGAAGCGGATCAGCACCACCGGCTCGCCCGCCTCGCCGCGCTCGGCGGCGGTGTCGGCGTCGAAGACCGCGGCACCCACGGCCGCCCCGGGGCTGGCCGGCAGGCCCTTGGTGATCGGAGTCGCGCTCTGGCCCGGATCGATGGCCGGATGCAACAGCTGGTCGAGCTGGTCAGGCTCGATGCGCCGCACGGCCTCTTCCTTGTCGATGAGGCCCTCGTCCACCAGATCGGAGGCCACCTTGAGCGCGGCCGCAGCGGTGCGCTTGCCGTTGCGGGTCTGCAACATATAGAGCTTGCCGTTCTCGACGGTGAACTCCATATCCTGCATATCGCGGTAGTGGGTCTCCATCTTGTGCATGGTGTCCACGAGCTCGGCGTAGGCCTGCGGCAGCACATCCTTCATCTCAATGAGCGGACGCGGGGTGCGGATGCCGGCCACCACGTCCTCGCCCTGCGCATTGGTGAGGAATTCTCCGTACAGCGCGTTCTCGCCGGTTGACGGGTTGCGCGTGAAACAGACGCCGGTGGCCGAGGTCTCACCACGGTTGCCGAACACCATCTGCATGATGTTCACCGCAGTGCCCAGGTCGTCAGGAATGTGGTTGGCCTTGCGGTAGACCTTTGCGCGCGGGTTCTGCCAGCTGTTGAAGACCGCCTCGACGGCCCTCATCAGCTGCTCGCGAGGATCGGCGGGCCACTCGCCGCCCAGGGCCTCGTCGCTGATCTGCTTGAACTCGGCGGTGAGCTCCTTGAGATCGGCGGCGTCAAGGTCGGTGTCCTGCGCGACGCCCTTGCGCTGCTTCATGGCGGTGAGCGCGTCCTCGTAGATATGGGCGTCCAGGCCTTCGACGACCTCGCCGTACATCTGGATGAAACGACGGTAACAATCCCAGGCGAAGCGCTCGTTATTGGCCTCGGCAGCCACGGCAGCCACGGACTCATCGGAGATGCCCAAGTTGAGGATGGTGTCCATCATGCCGGGCATCGACACCACGGCGCCTGACCGCACCGATACCAGCAGCGGTTTCTCGGAAGCGCCCAGCTTGCGTCCGGCACGCTGCTCAAAACGCTCCAATGCGTCGGAGATCTGGTCGCGCAGACCGGCAGGCCAGGTGCCGCCATTGTTCATCGTCTCGATGCAGGCCTGCGTGGTGACAGTGAAGCCATCGGGCACCGGCACACCCAGCCGCATCATTTCGGCAACACCGGCACCCTTGCCACCTAGCAGGGACTTCATCGAGGCATCGCCCTCGGACAGATCGTAGATGTACTTCTCGCTCACGGCTGATATCTCCTTTGACAACACATGTGGCAAGCAAACGGGCCTCACCCATTGGCCCCCATGGCCGCGGCTGGGGTGCTTGCACACTCCCCCGCCCGGTCGAACTGGTCACTTCTTTGACACCATCTCGACTTCTTTTGCTGCTCGGCTTCTCATTGTTGAACTCGCAACGATCGCCCGCGTGCTCTTGATTGTTCCGGTTTTGTGCCGCCAGCTCAACCCCGACTAGGGGGTGAGTTTCATACTGCCAGCAGGACGACGCAGATGTGCGCCAAACTGCTTGGCACGCCTCTCGACGATGTCAATCACGCGGGCCGCCGCCTCCTCCAGCGCCAGGCCGGTGGTGTCGAGGATCGGGCATCCCAGACTGCGTTGAACCGCCTTCACCTCGTCAAGCTCATCGTAGATCTTGGCGAGGTCTGAATAGCCGTCCTTCGTGCCATAGCCGCCAAGCCCCTTAACCCTTCGTTGGCGAATCTGCAGCAGGCGTTCGGCATCGATGGTGAGGCCCACGATGCGCCAACGATCAATCTGGAAGAGCTGTTCGGGAGGCTTGATGCCCGGAACGATCGGAACATTGACGGTCTTATAGCCCGAATATCCCAGATAGATCGACAGCGGCGTCTTTCCCGAGCGCGAGGCGCCGATCAGACAGATATCGCTTTCCCTCAGCGAATCGGGCATCACGCCGTCGTCATTGCGCACCGCGAATTCCATGGCGCTGATCCGCTCGAAATAGTCGGCCTCCACGCCAACCGGACGCATCGGCACTTCGTCGGCGCTCGTCTTCGCCACCTGGGAGAGTGCGATCAGAGCATCGCCCATGAGGTCTGCCCGGGGGATCGACTTGTCGTCGCAATAGCGCTCGACCATGCCGCGCATCTCCCCATTGACCAATGTGTAGAAGATCACCCGGCGCGATTGCCCTGCGTCGGGATCAGCGGTGGCAGAGATGTCGTCGAAGACTTCGAGCAGGGTGTCCGCATTGCGCACCCGTGCATGGCGGACGATCGTGAAGCGCTGGTTGGGGAACTGCATACGGGCCGCGCGGGCCACACGTGCGCCCGTTTCACCCGAAGAGTCGGCGATGACATGGATCTCGAGAGGGACGGTCGTCATGATCACACCGTCCCACCGCGGTGAGGATGTGACAAGGAGATGGGCACGGCGGTGAGACTGGCTGGACTCCGGCCCGGTCTCGAGGCCAGCGATTACGACGCCGCTGCGGACACGGGACGGGAACGGGCAGGGACGGGACCGGCCCGGCCCGGCCCGGCCCGGCAGAGCGTCCGACGACCAGCCCAGTGGGGCGTCCGACGGCCGATCCGGAGCACTGGGCCCCACTAAGGGAGGACCTTTGCAGGGTAGACGACGTAAAGGTCCTCCCTTAGTGGCGCGGAGTCCTGAATGGCGGGGTCGGGGCCGTGCTCAACTCGGTTCACACGACCCGCTCCACAAGATAGGGACGGGTTTGGCCCCACAGACGGTGCTTTATCCGCACCCATCTGTCGTGGGCACCCCGCTGAGGACCAATCTCCTCAACACGATTTCTCCCGCAGGCGGTATCCCGATCCCATCTGCGCCACTGGCAACGACGACCCACCCTCGGTGCCCCAGCTCACTGCTCGCGGCAACCGCTACGATGCTGTCGGCCGCACGTGGTCGCACTGGCGCGTCCACTCGCCATGGATGGGGAGCACACATGTCGTCAATACCGACTTGGGAAGAGTTCATGGTGCCGACGCTGCGCTTCCTGTCCGACGGGGTCATTCACCGCGGCAACACCGTCGCAGCCCCTGTTGCCGACGCCATGGGAATTACGCTCGCGCAGCGTGACGAGCTACTCTCTTCCGGCCAACCACGTTTCACGAACCGTGCCAACTGGGCTCTGTCCTACCTATATCGCGCCGGAGCGGTGGAACGTCCCCTTCGCGCCCACTACCGGATTACCGACGTTGGCCGCCAGCTGTTGTCGTCGCACTCTGAAGGTCTCACCGAGCACGATCTGAGAGCCGTTCCGGGCTATGTAATTCCCGGTAATCACCGCGGCGCTGCCTCCCAGGCCAAGCCCTTGGAATCCGACCCGCATGCTTCGACCGCCAATATCGCCGAGGCGACTGCGCTTTCACCCACTGAGCAGATCGAGCAGGGCCTGGCTCGAATCCACGAAGAGCTCGAAGAAGAACTGTTGCGGCGCCTTCACGAGCAAGACCCTGCCTTTTTTGAGGACGCGGTACTGAACCTCTTGGAAGCGATGGGCTACACGGGCACTGATGGCCGCATCACGCGCACGCAGCTCTCGCGAGACGGCGGAATCGATGGGATCATCGACCAAGACGCACTTGGTCTGAGCCGCGTCTATGTTCAGGCCAAGAGGTATGACGTCGATGCCACGGTCGGGCGGCCGACCGTACAGGCATTCGCGGGCGCTCTACAGGGCAATGGAGCCAACCAAGGCGTGTTCTTCGCCACCTCCCGATTCACCACCGATGCTCAGGTCTTTGCCGATAAGTTGCCCACTCGTGTCGTGTTGATTAATGGGCATCGTCTGGCCTCGCTCATGATCCGCTATCACGTGGGTGTCCAAGTGAAGAAGACCTATGAGATCGGCGAGATCGACGAGGACTTCTTCGAAGGAACCGACTTCTGACCTGGCTCGCTGACGAGCTCCGGCTCCGGCCGATCCGGGGCACTGGGCCCCACTAAGGGAGGACCTTTGCAGGGTAGACGACGTAAAGGTCCTCCCTTAGTGGCGCGGAGTCCTGAATGGCGGGGTCGGGGCCGTGCTCAACTCGGTTCACACGACCCGCTCCACAAGATAGGGACGGGTTTGGCCCCACAGACGGTGCTTTATCCGCACCCATCTGTCGTGGGCACCCCGCTGAGGACCCGGAAGGCCGGCCCAACGAGCGGGTCGAGGGTCGGCGTCGCCAGCGTCCGGAGGCGAGCCCACGGGATCCCCACTTACTCACCAGTCACCAGCAATTACTCGCCGGTCAGGGCCCATCGTCCCGATCGGGCGCGCAGGGCCAGCGTCAGGCCGCGCGCGGCAAGGAAGCCGCCGTAGGCGATCCACAGCCACACCAGGCCGGCGTCGAAATGCCAAACGAGCGCCAGCAACGGCAAGTGAATCACCACGACGAACAGACCGGCGATCGCGAGATAGCGCGTGTCGCCGGCACCGATCAGCCCGCCGTCGAGCACGAAGACCAGTGAGGCCAAAGGCTGCAGGCAGGCCAAGACCACCAGCGCACCGAGCAGCAGGTGGGTGATCGCCGGATCGACGGTGAAGATCTGGATGATCAGGGGACGCGCGGCCACTAGAACCACACCCACCACGCACGCCTGCACGACTCCCCAGCCCATGGCCCGCCGCATCACACGCTTGGCACCGCTGGGGTCCTCGGCGCCCAGATAGCGTCCGATCAGCGCCTGACAGGCGATGGCCAGCGCGTCGAGTGAGAACGACAGGAAGTTCCAGATGGAGTTGGCCACCTGGTGAGCAGCCAGGATGATCGACCCCATGCGCGTGGCGACCACGGTGGTTGCGGTCAGTGAGATCCATAGCCCCAAGCTGCGCACAACCAGCCAGCCACCATGCGACATCGCGTCGACCATGCCGTGCAGGCTGGGACGCAGGGCAATCCCGCCGCCGGGAAGATCACGGGCCCGGGCACGCCGCGCGATCACTGCCACCAACACCAGACACGACGCCGCCTGAGCCGTCGCGGTGGCCGTCGCTGAACCACGAATCCCGAAGCCGAAGCCATAGATGAGTAGGGCGTCCAGACCGATATTTGTCAGGTTCACGCCGATCGCCACGGCCATCGGCGTGCGGGCGTCCTGCAGGCCGCGCAGCAGTCCGGTGGAGGCCAGCACGATCAGCTGGAACGGCAGTCCCAGAACCACCAACCTTAAATAGGCGATGGCAGCCTCGGCGACGTCGGGGGCCGGGTGGTACCAACCGATGATCGTCGGTGCGAGCACCCAGACGAGGACGGCGAGGACGGCGCCCAGGACCGCCCCCAGGGCCATGCCATCGCGACCTGCCTCGAATGCACCGCGAGGATCTCCGGCCCCGAATCGACGCGCGGTCGTGCCGGTGGTGGCATAGGCGAGGAAGACGCACAGTCCCGTGATGACGCCCAGGACATTGCCGCCAAGCCCGAGTCCGGCCAGGGGTACAGCGCCCAAGTGGCCGATGAACGCGGTATCGGCCAGCACCAGCAGCGGCTCGGAAACCAGCGACGCGAAGGTGGGAATGGCCAGTGCGAACAGTTCCCGATCGCTCTTCGTCCAGATGGCCACGGGTATTGAGGGTAACGTTCCGCGCCACACCGGCACGCCCGGCCACGCATGAGTGATAATTCTTTCTTCGCTGGAACGCCGTCGCGGGGCCCTCCACCCACGACTGCAGGATTCCCCGCGCGCAGCCCCGACGTCCTCACTGCTGCCCCTTCGAATGGCCCGCCGGTCGGCACCCCGGAGATGTCCTGACGCCGAGAGTAGGAAACAATCGGCAGCATGGACCCCGTCGACCGCATGATCACCGAAGAATCCCCCGAGACCGCCAAGCACCTGCTCGTCATCGACTCCCCTGAGCTCGCCGACGCCGCCAGTGACATCGCCGGTCGGGTGTCGATCTATTGCGATGACCGGCGCGACGCCGACCGGGTGCCCAGGGCACTGCTCATCGAGGCCCTGGACGCCGCCACCTTGGAAGGTGTCGACCTGGTGTGGATGCGGCTGCCGAAGGCGCTGGCCGCGTTGGACGAATACGCCGAGCGCATCTCGGCGCATGCCGTGCCCGGCGTGCATCTGGTGGCGGCGGGACGCACCAAGCACATGACCCTGACGATGAACGATGTGCTGGGCAAGCATTTCAAGGCGGTTTCGGCGTCCTTGGGGCGCAACAAGTCGCGCGCTCTGCATGCGATCGGGGCGACGCCCACCGAGATCACCTGGCCGCGGGAGAACCTGCATCCGGAGTTGTCGCTAGGCGTGATCGCCCACGGAGCGGTGTTCGCCACCAACAAGTTGGACGACGGCACCCGGCTGCTCGCGGAGCGCTGCGCCGATCTGCACGGCACCGACCTGCTCGACCTTGGCTGTGGCTCCGGCATCCTGGCGACGCTGCTGGCACGTGCCAATCCTGAGGCCACCGTGCACGGCGTCGACACGAGCCTGGCGGCGGTGGACTCCACCCGGATCACCAGTGAGGCCAATGGCAAGCGCGTCACGGTGCATTGGGCGTGGAATCTGAATGACTGGCCCGCCGACAGCCTCGACGTGATCGTCTGCAATCCGCCCTTCCACCGTGGCGTAGCAAAGGATTCCGAACCGGCGCTGGAGATGTTCGCCGACGCCGGACGACTGCTGCGTCGCGGCGGCGAGTTCTGGTGCGTCTACAACTCGCATCTGCCGTGGAAGGCACGCCTGACGGCGTCGATCGGCCCCACGACGGTCGATTTCCAGAACCCCTTCTACACGGTGACGCGCTCGGTCGCCCGCTGAGGGTCGACACCAGCGGTCCAACGAAGATAGGGGCGGATAAAGCACCACAGACGGTGCTTTATCCGCCCCTATCTTCTGGTTCCGGCCACTCACCGGAGGGTTGTGCTGAATAGACGCATCGAAACCCTCCACCCAGGGGCCTTCCGTGGCCCTTGGCTCTTCGCGACTGCGGGTCGCAGCGCCCGGCCCGATAGCCTGCCGCCACGATGAGCACCTCGATCAAGCACTGGATCCCCAATCAACACGGCGCCTGGGCGATGTTGGCCGTTCCATTCGCGGCAGCGGTCTTCCTGCGTGCCCGCGTGGCTGACGTGCCCGCTTGGACGATCCCGCTAGCGGTGCTGTGGTTGGTCGGATACCTGCTGTTCAACGCGGTGCTGGCATGGCGCAAGACGGCCCCCGCGCGCCGCCAACCGCTACGGCCTCCGCTGATCTGCTACTCGCTGATCTGCCTGGTGGCTGGTGTGGCGATCCTGATGACCGGCGGCCTTCCCCTGGCGTTGTGGATCGTCCTGTTCGCCCCCTTGGTGGTGGCGGCGCTGGTGCTGGCCTCCCACAAGCGGGAACGATCCATCGCCTCGGGGTTAATCACGGTGGGCGCTGCCTGCCTGATGTTCTTCGTCGTGCGCTGCGGCGGCTGGCCCCTGCTCGCACCCGGCACGGACGGGTGGATCGGCGCCATGCTCTATGGCTATTTCGGCGGCACCGTGTTCCACGTGAAGGCGTTGATTCGTGGGCGCCGCGACGCCGGATCGGCACGGGCGGGTCTGGCCTGGCACGGCGCGTGGCTGGTCGTGGCCGCCCTGCTCGGCGTGGGAGGCCTGTTGAGCTGGTGGTGGACGCCGTTCTTCGCGCTGCTCATCGTCCGTACCGCTGCCATGAAGCACGCGACCAACACCGGCCACGTCCTGCGACCGGCCCTCATCGGGTTCACCGAGGTGGCACTGTCCGTGGTGGCGCTGTTTATCTGTCTGGCTTAACCGGCCGGAGTGATCTGCCTGACCTGATCGGCCGAGGTCATTTGTACGGCCTGACCGGCACACTTGACCGACCGCGCCCAATTGGTGCTGAGCTGGCGTCGTCGCACAGAAGCGCAATCCATCGGCTGAGGTCCTCCCGGGCCACCAGTCCCGATCGACGCCAGGACCTCGTGCAACGGGACGGTCCCGTGCAACAGTGGGGTCATGAGTGCAATCCCAGCCCCAATGATTCCCCTGACCAATGGAACCCGCGGCGAGACCGTCAACATCCCGCAGCTCGGCTTCGGCACTTACAAGGTGCCGCCCGCCGACACCCAACGCATCGTGGAGGAGGCGTTGGAGGTCGGCTACCGCCACATCGACACCGCCGAAATGTATGGCAACGAGGCCGGCGTCGGCAAGGCGATCGCGTCCGCCGGTATCCCCCGCGACCAACTGTTCATCACCAGCAAGCTCAACAACGCCTTCCACGATCCGAAGGCTGCTCACAAGGCCTTTGACGACACGATGACCGCTCTGGGCCTCGACGTGCTCGATCTGTTCCTCGTGCACTGGCCGATGGCGAAGACCACCAGCCTGGAAGCCACCTGGACTGCCATGGTTGACATCCTCGGCAGCGGCCGGGTGCGCGCCGTGGGCGTGTCGAACTACCAGCCCGAGCATCTGCGCACGATCATCAACGCCAATGGCGTCACGCCGGCGGTGAACCAGATCGAGGTGCACCCCTATCTCACCCAGGAGCCGCTGCGCGAGCTCGACAAGGAGCTCGGCATCGTCACCGAGGCCTGGTCGCCACTGGCCCGTGGCGTGGTGCTCTCTGATCCGACGATCGACCGCATCGCCGCCGAGCTGTCCCGCACCGCCTCGCAGGTGGTGTTGCGCTGGCACATCCAGCGCGGCGACGTGGTGTTCCCCAAGTCGATGCACCGGGCGCGCATGGAGGAGAACGCCAAGATCTTCGACTTCGAGCTCACCGACGGCCAGATGGCCGAGATCACCGCGCTCAACCGCAACGAACGCCAGGGCAGCCACCCCGACGAGGTACAGGGCGTGAAGTAGACGCATATGGCATGACCTAGGCGCTTTCAACGCGCCGCGACGACCTGTCAACCACTGGCCGGTGCCCTTCGGGGTACCGGCCAGTGCCGTTGTTGGCGCGAAATCTCCACACCTGCTGACACCGCCCGGCGCGCGTCCGATACTGGGGGCATGAACCCCCAGCCAGCCCCGGTTGGTCAGTCCGACGCGGCCGGTCGCGACGCCGCGCAGAGGCGCACCCGCAGGCCCATGACCGACCCGCTCAACCCGCCGCGCGGATTCTGGGAGTGCTCACGTCCGGCCCTGGTGCTGTTGGTGATCGCGCTGACGATCAACGTCGCCGCATGGACGCAGATGCCCGAGGTGGTGCCCCAGCACGCCGGAGTCACCGGGCAGGTCGACTCGTGGATCTCTCGCGATGGCTTTCTGGCCTTCACCGTGGTCCTCTCCATCGTGACCACCGCCTTCCTGTTAGGCGCCAGCGCGGTCGTCGGCATCAACGGTGAGGGACTTCACGCATCGGGAAAGCGGGCGGAGCGCGTCACCTACTGGCGGGCTCCAGAACGCTGGCCGGTCTTCCGGCCGCGCCTGTGGTCGGTGATGGCCTGGTTCACCGGATGGTTCATCGTCGCGATGGCCGTGGGACTCAACCTGTTTGCGCTGTCGCCCCGCCTCAACCTTCCGGGTTGGACGTCGCTGATCGTGATCTTCGGGACGGCTGGCATCGTGCTGGCCTGGTTCGTGGTGAGAACGTTCCGGCTGCTTGACTGCGATGTCTAGGCGTCCTGTCGCCACCCTGCCCCAGCACAACGGCACTCGCGCTGACCACCACGCCTGCGTCACGATTCTTGTCCGCTGCTAGCTTGCCTCTGCCTACTGCAAACATCCTTGTCTGCGCGCAAGAATGAAGGCATGGCGAAACTCGATCCAGAACCCATCCGTGACCCCCAGGCTGATCAGTTGCTGACCCCGCAGAACAGTGTGGTCGTGCTCATCGACTTCCAGCCTGGCCAATATGCGACCGTCGGCTCGGCCTCGCGCGAGGAGATCGATCTGGGCGTCGTCACGCTCGCGAAGCTTGCCCACACCTACGACATCCCCACGATCGTCTCCACGGTTGCGGTGGGCATGGGCGTCAATGCACCCACTGTTCCCCAGATCATGAACGAGCTGCCCGGCGTCGAGCAGATCGACCGCACCGGCGTCAACGCCTGGGAGGACCCCGATTTCCGGGCCGCCATCGAGGCCACAGGACGCCGCAAGATCATCATGGCCGGGCTGTGGACCGAGGTCTGCCTGGCCTTCCCGGCGCTCGACATGATCGAGGTGGGCTATGAGATCTACCCGGTGGCCGACGCCGTGGGCGGTGTCAGCCAGGTGACCAACGATCGCGCCTTCGACCGGATGATCCAGGCTGGCGCACACCCGACCACCGCCCTGGCCCTCGGCTGCGAGCTGATGCGCAACTGGGCACGCCCCGGCACCGACGATTTCCGCCGCATCTTCAACTGGTACTTCCACCAGCAGCGCAGCCTCGGCCTGCTCGACGCCAAGATCCTGCCCTCCGTCGGACACTGATTCGACGACTCACTCCCGACCAACGCACACACAGGCGAGCGGTCTCCCAGAAGCAATCGGGAAACCGCTCGCCTGTTGGCGTCATTGCCGCAGCTCGGCGCTGCCGAACGTGGCCATAGACCCTGGCGCTCGACGTCAAGCGTTGGGCTAGACGCTATGCGCCGAGGGCCTTCGCGACGCGACGCTTGCGGCGCAGTTCCTTGCGCGCCACACGACGATCATGAGTCCATGTGCGCGCACTCAGCGAGGTAAGCGCGTACACGATCAACACATCAACCGACATCTGGACGATGTCCATCGATCCGGGAACGCGCACGATGGCCGCCGCCAGACGCGTGACGAGCGTCACACTGGTGAAAGCCAACAGCAGCACACGCGCCCAGTTGAAGCCCTTGAACACCAGGGCGCTCAGGACCAGGGCGAGCACCGCATTGATTGCCAGGGCAATCGCGTTGACAACAATCACCTCGGTATTGGTGCTGCCTGCCTCAGCGGCCTGCCCAGCAACGTCGCGAAAAGCATCCACGGAGGTTTCCACAAAGGTGATCACGATGCCGATCAAGATGAGTAGGAACGCCAGGATCAACGAGACTGGCCGCTTACCCACATCGGACAACATCTGGTGAGATTCCTCGTGGGGTGTCGCGGCATGCACCGGTACGGCACTGAGATCGACCACCGGCAGCGCCCCGTCGGTGCGCAGCGAGTCGCCGCCACCATTGCGGGTGTGGTAGCCAGTGGAGAAGTCCTCCAGCATCGTCACCTTGGTCTGTGGCACTGAATCCTCAAGCGTCTTGACGATGTGGTCACGTTCGACGTCGATATTTGGCTCAATCTTGTGGGTCACCTGCAGCGTGAAGAGCGACAGACCCACCGCCCGGTCGAAGGTACCGGCCGCAAGCCAGTCCACACGCGCACCCCCAGGCAGCAGCCAGCCAGGTGGGCAGCGCCAGAAGCGCACATGGTGACGCTTGGACGGTGACCCGTCGACCTCCTGCTGGAAGGCCATGTCCTGCTGGCGCCCGAACAGGAACAGGGGGCTCACTGGCGCTGTGGGATAACTGCGCCGCATCACAGAGCCGGCGATGATACGCAGGGCCGAATTCAGGTTGACCGGGTCGGCTTCGACCCATCCGGCGTCCTCCATGGACTGCCGGATCTGCGCGCCATCGCCCAGCAACGCCAGGTTCACCGGGTCGCCCAGCAGACCATCGCCGGTGCGGGTGCGGCCGATGTAATAGTCGGGCACGTACAGCGCCGTGAGGATGCGGTGGAATCTGGGCAGCGCCAAGTAGGCAAGCACCAAGTAGAAGGCGATAAGGAACAACACATCGCCTGGCCTGCTGACGCCCTTGCGCAGCACCACCACGGCCAGCATCAACGAGAAGGCCGCTGCCGCCACGAAAAAGAGGTTCTCAACCAGGCCATAGGAACGCCACCGTGCCCAGCGTTTTCTCCAACCACCCGGTTCGGTGGTTTCCGCCTGAATGGTCACCGCAGCGTTCCACGCAGAGGCCTGGGCGCCGATGTCCCCGTCGTCCCAGATTCGGCAGAATCTCCATCGTTACGCGCGCCCGCGGGCAGTCTCAACAGATGTCCCATGGGGTCGGGGAATTGATGAGGGATGGGGGTGACCATGACTGCAATTCTGCCAGACGGTCGACAGGCGACCGGCGTCGCCCCAGCGCGTGAACGGGCGTGAAGTCTGCACCCTTGCAGCATCCGACCACCCTTCATGACGAACCGACGCCTCGGCTTCTTGCGCCTGGGGACGCGACAGCCCAGTGTCGCCCTTGTATCTCTTGGCCGAACCTGAATGTGTTGCTGACCCTGAACCTGTGGCAGGGCCGGCGATGGCGTCAGTGCAGAATTATGTGCACCCTGCAACTGGCGCGACGAGAAAGATGCCAAGTAGGTCAGCTGCTCGATAGCCTTGCCCCCATGCCACGCTTCGAGCCATTTGCCGCCCTTCGCTATGCCCCGTCGGTTGATCTCAATGCGGTGATCGCCCCTCCCTACGATGTGCTCAGCGATGCCGACATCGACAAGCTGGAGGCCCGCGACCCGCACAATATTGCGTGGGTTGACGACCCTCGCGGAGGCGATGACCGTTATAAGAAGGCCGCCGCGCTGCTGCGCCAGTGGATCTCCGAGGGAGTCATGGTCTACGACGACCAGCCCAGCTTCACGATCTACCGCATGACCTTCACCGACGCCACCGGCGCACATCGGGTGATCTCCGGGGTTCTCGGCGGTCTTGAGGTCGTCGATGAGGGGGCTGGTGGAGTTCTGCCGCATGAGCGCACCACGAAGAAGGCCGTCACCGATCGTCTCGATCTCACACGCGCCACGTCCACGAATGGTTCCCCGGTGTGGGGCCTGTCACTGGCCCATGGACTCACCGACGCCCTTGCCGCACCGGGCGAGCCTGTGGGCGAGATCACCGTTGATGGCGTGCGCCATACGGTGGAGCGTGTGGTGGACCCGGGCCGCATCGCAGAAATCCAGGCGATTCTCGCGGCTGATGACGTGCTCATCGCCGACGGGCATCATCGCTATTCCATCTCGCGCACCTATCGCGACGAGGTGCGGGCGGCCACTGGCCGCACCGATACGGCCGCCGAGCAGACGCTTGCCTTCGTCAATGAGCTGGTCGAGCACCAGCTGGCCATCGAGGCCATTCACCGCTTCGTCGACGGCATCAGCTGGGATGACCTCAACAAGGCGCTGTCGCGCTATTTCGACATCGACGCGCTCGACGAGGAGCTGTCTCCCGCAACCCTGGCCACGATGGTGAGCCAGGCCCGGTTGGTGCTGCTGAAGCCTGACGGCAGCGCCTACTGGCTCAGCGCCAAGCCGGGGGTATTCGACGATGTGCGTTCTCTCGACGGCGCCTGGCTTGAGAAGGCCCTGGACGACACCGCCGCCCAGGTGAGCTATCAGCATGGCCTTGACGAGATGCGCGAGATGGTGGCCGACCACGCCGCGGGCATCCTCATCCGCCCGACGAGCCTCACCGAGATCATGCGCACCGCGCGCGAAGGCCTGCTGATGCCACCGAAATCAACCTTCTTCATCCCGAAGCTGCGCACCGGCTTTGTCTTGCGTCCTACAGCCTCGGCCAACGACTGATTCGCTGTCAGCACGCGTTTATAGGCAACATGCCACGAGGGGTCGGGGCACGATAGCCTGACCCCGTGACGGCGCCGCCCGGCCGACGAGGGACGCGCAGCGCCACGGATCAGGAGAGGAAACATGAACGAACGCATCTCCAACGAGAAGTTGCGCGGAAAGATCATGACCGCCGATGAGGCAGCAGCCCTCATCCCCAACGGAGCCCAGATCGGCTTCGGCGGTTTCACCGGCTCGGGTTACCCGAAGGAACTGCCCCAGGCCCTGGCCAACAGGATCAAGGCAGCCCACGAGCGCGGCGAGGAATTCACCGTCAACGCGTTCACCGGTGCGTCCACTGCTCCCGAGCTCGATGGTGCCTTGGCCGGCGTCGATGGCATGCACTACCGCATGCCGTACCAGTCGGACCCGACGCTGCGTAAGAAGATCAACGACGGCACCACGCTGTACACCGACATCCACCTGTCGCATTCGGCCCAGCTTGTGGCCGAAGGCTTCTTGGGCAAGCTCGACTTCGCCGTGGTTGAGGCCGTGCGCATCACCGAGGACGGGAACATCGTTCCCACCTCATCGGTGGGCAACAACAAGACCTATCTCGACATGGCCGAGAAGATCATCATCGAGGTGAACTCCTGGCAGTCCCCCGAACTCGAGGGCATGCACGACATCTGGAATGGCTATCTGACGCCTCCTAATCGCCCAATCATCCCGATCAATAATGTTGGCGATCGCATCGGCGATACCTTCCTGACAATTGATCCCGACAAGGTCGTGGCGGTCATCGAGACCACCGACCGTGACCGCAACTCGCCGTTCAAGCCGATTGACGACGATTCGCGCGCCATCGCCGGTTATCTGCTCGACTTCTACGCCAATGAGGTCAAGCACGGTCGCCTGCCGGAGAATCTGCTGCCGCTGCAGTCCGGCGTGGGCAATATCCCCAACGCCGTGCTCGATGGCCTGCTGCATTCCGATCTGGAGAACCTCACCAGCTACACCGAGGTGATCCAGGACGGCATGGTCGATCTGATCGACGCCGGCAAGCTCACCGTCGCCTCGGCGACGGCCTTCTCGCTGAGCCCCGATTACGCGCACAAGATGAATGAGAACGCGAAGGACTACCGCAAGTCGATCGTTCTTCGTCCCCAGGAGATTTCGAACCATCCTGAGGTCATTCGTCGTCTGGGTGTGCTGTCGTGCAATGGCATGATCGAAGCCGACATCTACGGCAATGTGAACTCCACCCATGTGATGGGCACCCGCATGATGAACGGCATCGGTGGCTCCGGTGACTTCACGCGCAACGCCTACATCTCGGCGTTCGTGTCGCCGTCGACCGCCAAGGACGGCGCCATCTCGGCGATCGTGCCGATGGTGAGCCATGTCGACCACACCGAGCATGACGTCATGGTGATCATCACCGAGCAGGGCATCGCCGACCTCCGTGGCCTGGCCCCGCGCCTGCGCGCCCAGAAGATCATCGACAACTGCGTGCATCCCGACTTCCGTGCGCAGCTGCAGGACTACTACGACCATGCATTGGCCACATCCAAGGCCAAGCACACGCCGCATGATCTGCGTCATTCCTACGATTGGCACAACAATTTCGTGGAGAATGGCACGATGAAGCTGTCGTACTACAACTGATGTGACGTCGTCGATATGACGACCTGATGATTGTGGCCGGGCGAACCTTTAGTGGTTCGCCCGGCCACAATCATTTTCTACAAGGTTCCTTGTCGACGCGATGTCTGGCATGTGCTCACTATGTGCACGACATTGCCGCTGCCAATTGCCTGGCGCACAACCACACACGCTCTGGGACGCGCGCGACAACCGTGGAGTCAGCGCACGAGATAGCCGCCGTCAACGGGAATCACTGCGCCGCTGAGATAGTCCGAAGCCCGCGAGGCCAAGAAAATAGTGATCCCCTTCAGGTCATCAGCGGTGCCCCATCGGTGGGCGGGAATGCGCGCGGTGATCTCCTGATAGCGCGGGTTGTCATCGCCCATGAGATTCACATTCATGTCTGTGGCCATATAACCCGGCGCGATGGCATTCACATTGACGCCCTTCGACGTCCACTCGTTGGCGAATGCCTTGGTCAACTGGGCGATGGCGCCCTTCGAAGCGGCATAGGCGGGGACGGTGAAGCCACCGAAGAATGACAGCATCGAGGCCATATTGATGATCTTTCCCGAGCCCTGGGGAAGAAAGATGCGAGCCGCGCGCTGGCACAGATCGAAAGGCGCGGTGGCGTTAACGCTCATCACCGTCTCGTAGTCCTGCAGGGGGAACTCCTCGGACGGATGGCGGCTCTGGGCACCCGCGGTGTTGACCAGGATGTCGAGCCCGCCCAAGATGCGAACCGCCTCATCGAAGGCGTCACCGCGCGACGCGGCGTCGGACAGATCGGCAACCACGCCGCCCGCCTCCATTCCGCGCTCCGCCCACTCGGCCACGGCCGTGTCGATCTTCGACTCGGTGCGCGCCATCACCACAACCTTGGCGCCGGCCTCGAGCAGGCCTTCGGCCTGCCCGTGCCCCAACCCCCGGTCGCCCCCGGTGACGATGGCCCTTCGGCCCTGCACGTCGAACAATGAACCACTCATATTTTCCCGTTCCTCCTTGAACAGCGACGAATTGCACGGCTGCGCACCGCGCTTCTGGTCCAGACCAGGGCCTCACGGCCTGACTGTGCGTGCGATCCTCGTGGCCTCGGCCGCCTTCGCGGCAATCTCGTCCCACTGCCCGTTATGCACCAACGAGCTGGCAACCATCCACGATCCCCCGCAGGCGCGCACTGAGGGCAGCGCGAGGTAATCGGCGAGATTGTCGGCAGACACGCCGCCGGTGGGGACGAAGCCGAACGAGGGGAAGGGTGCCGCGAATGCCTTGAGCGCTGCGATGCCGCCCATCACCCCCGCAGGGAAGAATTTCGCGGTAGTGAGCCCCAGCTCAAGTGCAGCCATGATCCATGAGCCATCGGTGCACGCGGGCAGCACGGGGATTTCCAGCTCCAGACAGCGCTTCACGATCGCCGGTGAGAAGCCAGGCGAGACGATGAATTGGGCGCCTGATTCGAGAGCCTGATCAACCTGAGCCACAGAAGTCACCGTGCCAGCACCCACCAACAGATCCTTGATGGTCGACATCCTCGCGATCGCCGCGGGAGCGGCGCCAGTCCGGAAGGTCACCTCAGCGCTATGGATGCCACCGGCGACCAGCGCCCTGCCAACCTGCTCCCCTTCCTCGGCGGAGTCAACGACCACCACCGGTACTACTGGGTTTTGCGCCAAGAGATCGTCAATTGTCATGAATTGTTCCCTTCCATCTGCGAGGCGACTGGGAAGACCGTCTCTACTCCGGTGAGTTCAGCGTCCCGGACATGATGCGCGATCAGCTGAGCAAGCTCATGCATTCGATCAGTCGACATACGCGAGACTGGGGCACTGATTGAGATTGCGTCTTGGGCGGAGCCAGCAACACGAATCGGCACGGCGACGCATGTGATGCCTTTCTCGTTCTCCTCGCGTTCCCATGCGTAACCATTAGTTCTCACGCTTCGGAGCTGCTCGAGGGTCCGACGTTCGAAGCCCTCTCTCTTCGTCTCAATGTCCTTGACCCACAGATCCAGGTCAGCTGCGTCAACACCACGAGCACCAAGAATTGCCCGCCCCAAGGCAGTCCTTGCCGCCGGTGCGCGAACACCGATCTTGGACCACACACGAAGGGCAAGTGGCGGCTCCACCTTGTCGAGATAGACCACGCTGCGCTCCGACAGCCTGCCCAAGTGCACCAACTCGGTGCTGTCCGCTGAGATTCGCTGTAGCACCGAATGCAGCATCGTCACCTCGTGATCGCCGGCATTCCACCAACGGGCCGCAAGTTCAGAGGCAGAACCCAAGCGGTAGCTTCCGGCATCGGTTTGCTCAGCCCAATGACGGAAGCGCAGCGCGGACAAGGTGTGATGCAGGGTCGCTTTGTTCAGCTCAAGCTCAGCCGCCAGGTCAACCAGGGAGACCCCTTCGACGCCAGCCGCTGCGAGCCGCTCAATCACCCGCAGGGCCTTGTCGACACTACCCACAGGCGATGCTGCCTCGGCTCCATCGGAGCCCTTGGCTTGCGATGACATATCTCCTCCAGTCGGGCGCACCCGCCACGTTTCGTCAACCGCAATGCGTAGTTCACCGCGTGAAACGCAACGATAGGCGACACCCAGCCTCTGCAGCAAGACCCTTCAGCCGATCATTACCAGGCACAACCGCCGCACACTCACGCGTCGAAGCACGTTTCGCACTACGGAACATATCGGGCGGAATGTCGAAATTTTGAGGATCGACGCCCCATCCGTTTCAGCTCGTGTTAATGTCAATTTCACATTTCGATACATGCGTTTCTCTACACGAAACTTTTGGTTTCTGTGTCGTTGAAGAGAGACAGCCGGGCAACGACCAGCACGCCTCATCCCCGCGACCATTCGCGGAAAGCCTGACAGGAAGGACTCTGATGAAGATCTTCATCACGGACTGTGACCACGACTCGATCGATATTGAGCAGAAGGTGGCCCGCGACGCGGGCGCGACCCTCGAGTTGCGCCAGGCCCACACCGAGGACGAGGTCATCGCCGGCTGCGCCGGGGCCGAGGCCCTGATCGTGCAGTACGCGCCCATCACCGGCAAGGTGCTCGACGGGTTGCCCACCGTGCGGGCGGTGGTGCGCTACGGAGTGGGTGTCGACACCATCGACCTGGACGCCGCCACGGCGCGCGGCGTCATCGTCATGAACGTGCCTGACTACGGCACAGAGGAAGTCGCCGAGCATGCGATCGCCCTGGCGATGTCCACCCTGCGTGGTGTCACGGCTCTGGATCGTCGGATGCGCCAAGGCCACTATGACCTCGACGCGGTCATGCCTGTTCCCCGGATTTCACGCTCGGTATTCGGCATCCTCGGCTTGGGCGCCATCGGCCGCGACGCAGCCAAGTTCGCCGAGGGTCTGGGTTTCCATGTGATCGGCCACGATCCCTATCTGCCCGCGGACGCCGATCTCGATCCCGCGATCGAGCGTGTCTCCGAGGAAGAACTGCTGAGCCGTTCCGATGTGATCTCGCTCCATGTGCCGCTCACGGACACCACCCGACACATGGTGAACAAGCGGTTCCTGGCGGCCATGAAGCCGACTGCCATCCTCGTGAACACCTGCCGTGGTGGCGTGGTGGACACCGAGGCGATCGTGGATGCCCTGCGCAGCCACGAGATCCACGCCGCGGCCCTCGATGTCTTCGAGACCGAGCCGCTGCCGGTGGCAAGCCCCCTGATGGCTCTCGACAATGTAGTGCTCACGCCCCACGCCGCCTGGTATTCGGGCCCTGCTTACGAAGACCTCAAGCGAAAGGCAGCCGAGCATGTAGTCGGCTACCTCGGCGGCGAGGCCCCCAAGAATGTGGTTAACCGCAAGGTGCTCGACGCCCCGGAGTCGCTGCGATGAGTTCCGCGACATCATCGCCCAAGGGCGTCTTGTTGACCGGCGAGCCAATGGGCCTGCTGATCGCCGAGGAAGCCGGTCAGCTGGAGGACGTCGACGACTACAAGATGTCCATCGCCGGTGCCGAATACAACGTGGCCGTTGGGTTGTCGCGGCTTGGCGTGGATGTCTCCTATCTGACCAAGCTCGGCACCGACTCGGTGGGTCGACGCATCGTGCGTGGCCTGCGCTCTGAGGGCATCAGCACCACCGACCTCGTGTGGTCGGACAGCGAATCAACCGCGATCATGTTCAAGGGCTACAACCCAGCCGGTGATCCCCCCATCGAGTACTTCAGGCGCAACTCCGCAGCATCCACCCTGTCTCCTGACGATCTGCCAGACATCGACTGGTCGCGGTTCAAGTTCCTTCATCTCACCGGGATCATGCCCGCGCTGTCGGGCGAGACCTGGAATATGTGCCAGACCTTGGTTGACCTGGCCCGCACGCATGAACGAACCGTCACATTCGACCCGAATCTCCGGCCACAGCTGTGGGCAGACACCGACGACATGGTGCGCCACGTCAACGAACTGGCGCTGAGGGCTGACATCGTCTTGCCGGGACTGTCGGAAGGACGCCTTCTGACAGATCAGGAACGCCCCGAGGACATCTGCCGCTGGTATCGCGAACGCGGCGTGCCAGCGGTCATCGTCAAGGCGGGCGAGACCGGCGCGTATTTCGAGTCCGGTGATGACGCCGGGTGGATCCCCGGATACTCCATCGACCATGTGGTTGACACGGTGGGAGCAGGCGACGGTTTCGCGGCGGGAGTGCTGAGCGGGCTCGGCGACGGCCTTGATTTCCGGTCGGCAATCGACCGCGGCAATGCGATCGGCGCCATTCAAGTTCAGAGTCGCGGCGACAACGAGGGTCTCCCCTCGCGCGAGGAGTTGGCCTCGTATATGGAGACCCATGCGTCAAGCCGCGGGCCTGTCCGCATCCAGGAGAGCGCATGACGGCCATCGCATCCCTGTCTCCCGCGCTGACACTGGGTTTGGCCTTAACCGCGGACATCCCAGACGCGGAGTCGCTGAACGCATTGCTGGAGCTGGCCTCACGGGCTGATATCGCCGCGGTCGTGCCTCGGCTTGCGCCGACGATGGCCGATCACGGCTGGGTGGCCTCGGAGATTTCCCGCCACGATGCGACTTCTCAGCACCCAGTTGCCGTCTACCTCGAGCCGGCCATGGCCGGGGCTGTCCACAATGCTTCGGCGCTGGCCGTGGGCGCCTTGGGACCGATTTCAGGCCTCGATGATGCCGGGCGCGCAGATGTGCGACTGGTGAAGGAGGTCTCCGCCATTGAGCGGGCCGCGTCCTGCCATCCAGGCACCTCGACATTCCTGGTGACGCTGCCGCCCAGCTTCGCGACCACGATGGACTCCCTAGCCCAGGACCTGCGCAATCAGTGGCACCACGTCCTGGCCCTCACCGTCGGTCACCTGGGAATCAACACCCACGACGCCGCCGACGCGAGTGATACCACCGCGGCTCTAGCCGATCTCCTGTCGCAGCCTGTCGTCGAGTTTCCGGGGGCATATTTCGTCGGCAATATCGCCGAAGTCGTCAAGGGCAGCTTCCTGGGCAGCAATGGTCATATCGCCCTCAACACTCCGCGTCCAGACGTCGCCGAGGCATATCTGCGCCGTCGCGGCATCGCGATGCGTGCCAACACCCGCAATGAAGACCCAGCCGGGCGCCTCAACACCATCTATCTCGAGGACGAGATTGGCGGATTCGCCCTCCACCTGCGCGCCAATCGTGAATAGCGTCATGCGCGGGATTCCCTGCGGACACGACTCCGTCGTCACAACGATCACGACCAACAGAGGAGTTCAACAATGAGCACGACAATGAGGGCCGATGTGTGGGAGGGACCCCACGACATCCAGGAGCGCCAGGTGAATGTGCCTGCCACCAAGGACGGCTGGACACTCGTCAAGGTTGCGTACAACGGAATCTGCGGCACCGATCTGGCCATCTGGAAGGGCCTGCACCCACGAGCCAAGGCACCGCTCGTGCCCGGACACGAAATCAGCGGATGGTCTGCCTCGCCCGAAGACCCTCGCCGCGGAGACATCGTCGTGGTGGAGCCGCTCATTGAATGCGGCCACTGCGGGCCTTGCCTCCATGGCTACGGATATGTCTGCGACAACCTTGGCCTCTACGGCATCGACGCGCCTGGCGGGATGGCGGAATACGTGTCGGTGCCCTCCGACACGGTCCACTATCTGCCGTCATCGACCCCCATGCTGCGGGCGGCACTCGTGGAGCCCCTTGCCGTGGCGGTGCACGCGGTGCGTCTCTCGCATATCTCCGAAGGCGACACCGTTGCCATTTTTGGCGCCGGTCCCATCGGGGTGTTGACCGCTGTGGTCGCGAAGGCACGCGGAGCGGGGCACATCTCCATCACCGAACCGAATGAATGGCGCGCCCAGCACGCCGCCAAGTTCGGCTTCTCAGTTTTCCGAGATGCCCAGGAAATGTTCAAGGATTCGGCCGCACACAATGACGGCCAACTCGCCGACATCGTCTTCGATGCGGCCGCACACCCCTCGGTGTCGCCGATCCTCACCGATGCCGTCCGGGTGAAGGGCCAGATCGTGATCGTTGGCGTCTACAAGAATCCCTCATTGCTGAACTTCCAGGCGATCTGCTTCAAGGAACTCGAAATGGCCGGCGTTCGCGTCTACTCGCCTGAGGACTTCCGCGAAGCCGTGAAGCTCATCGCTGATAACACCCTGGATCTCGACGAGTTCACGACATCTGTCTTCGATCTGGCTCAGGTCGATGCCGCCTTCGACGCAGCCGCGTCGGGCGAGGGCCAGTTCAAGGTCCTGCTGGCACCCGGAAACACGGACGAAGGGTGACCGCATCGACAAACTAACCGGCACACTGACGCCGCTGCAGAGCTGCAGCAAGACATCAGACAATCCTCCTTGGTCACGTGGTGGGATCATCGACGCTTCCACCACGGCAAGGACAACAACCACTCATAGATTCATTGGAGAACACTCATGAGTAGTAGTCCAAAAACAATTGAAACCGAAGACAGGGATGAGATCTTCGCTGCCGCACGGTCGAAAAAGAACCTGCGAGTAGCGCTCATGTCGGGCGGGGTGGGAACTGTTCTCGAACAGTTTGACTTCGCCGCCTATGGCCTTGCCGCCGCATTGGTATTCCCTCATGTCTTCTTTCCGGGGGATTCTGCCCTCGCTGGATCGCTGAAATCGTTCGCCGGTTTTGCCGTCGGTTTTCTTGCCCGGCCCATCGGCGGAGTCATCTTCTCTCACTTCGGAGAAAAGCACGGCCGCAAATGGGTGATGGTCGCCACCCTGACAATCATGGGCACCGCAACCATGCTCATCGGACTCATCCCCTCCTACGACAAGATCGGCATCTGGGCGCCGATCCTCCTGGTCACCATGCGCGTTTTGCAGGGGCTGGGCGCTGGCGCTGAACAGGCTGGTTCGTCAACACTGCTCACCGAGACGGCACCATTGGGCAAACGAGGTCGGTATGCCTCCACGGTGATGATGGGTGCGGCCACCGGAACGGCATTCGGCACCCTGGTCTTCTCCGCAGCGCAGTGGATCCTCACTGACCAACAGTTCCTGAGCTGGGGCTGGCGTGTGGTCTTCCTGCTCTCTGTCTTCGTGACCATCGGGGCCTTCCTCATTCGTCGTCATCTCGACGAGTCCCCCGTGTTCACCGAGCTCAAGGAGTCGGTGGCCGGAATGCATGCCCAAGCCGCACCGCTCAAGATTGCGATGCAGAAGGGTTGGAAACGCATTCTGCTGGTCTTCATCATGAACTGGGGCCCGAATGGCAACTCATATGCGATCCAGACCTTCTTCGTGACCTATGTGACCACAAAGGTTCTACTCCCCAATGGCTCGGGCGATTTCTTCACTCGGTCGACCATTACCGACATTCAGCTCATCGGCGCCTGCGTGGGAATCTTCGCGGCATTTATGTGGGGATCATTGTCTGACAAGTTCGGACGCAAGCCGATCTACCTGTTCATCGCCGGCGTGGGAGTCCTGCTTCCCTTCGCGCTCTTCCCGCTACTGAACACAGGCTTGACAATTCTCGTAGCCTGCGCGGTGATCCTCGGCTACATCTTCTACGCCCACGGAAATGTCGGCGTCCAGATGTCGTACTTCCCCGAGCTCTTCGGCGTTCGCTATCGCTACGCAGGCGTCACCCTAGCCCGCGAGTTCTCCTCGGTCATCGGTGGCGGTATTGCACCGATGATCTGCTCGGGTCTGCTGCTCGCCTATGGAAACTGGGTTCCCCTGTCCATCTACATGGGCTTCACGATGCTCGTTACCTTCATCGCGTCAACCCTGGCGCCTGAGACGATCGATCGCGACCTCACCATCGTGACCGACGCAGTCCCCGGCGAGGCCCACACCGGGTTCTAAGCGTTCGACGATTTTGGGCATCACGAAATGAGTTCGGGGTGGTACTCCAGGCTTCATCCCTGGGGCACCACCCCGAATTGTCTATGCACCAGCTCAGCAGCGCCTGAGACGATGAGCCCGCCAGCTGATCAGTAGAACTCAACCGTATTCACGCGATTGAGCGGTTCCTTACCGTCGAGCAATAGCGTGGCATCCTTTGCGAACAGCTCGGCGATCCGCTCGTCCTCGCGTCGGTCCAGGGCCGCGGTATGAGGGCTGATGACCACATTCGGCAGCGTCCACAGGGGGCTATCTGCCGGCAATGGCTCCACAGCAAAGACGTCCAGGGCGGCGAAAGCGATTCGTCCGTCCCGTAGTGCCGCGATCAATGCGGACTCGTCCAGCACCGTGCCCCGACCAACGTTGACCAGGATCGTTCCCGGCTTCACATGGGCCAGCACTTCGGCCGACATGAGATTGCGGGTGCGCTCAGTGCCGGGAAGTGTCATCACGATGGCATCAGCCTGCGCGACAGCCTCAGCCAGATGGCCCTCGGTGAAGAGCTGCGCCACGGCCGGGTTCTCGTGATGGCTCCGGTTGTAAACAATCACCTTGGCGCCAAGGGCATGAAACTTCTCGATGCAGCGGTCACCGATGCCGCCCATCCCAAGAACCAGCACCGTCATATCGGAGACCTGGCGCATCGTCCACCGGTCGGACCAGGACTTGTGGTCCTTTTGAAATGTGAGGCGCGGAAGATCCTTGGCACCGGCGAAGACGCCGAATACGGCGAACTCCGCCAACGCCGAGCCATGCACCCCGGCGGAGGTGGTGAACACGATCCGATCGAGCTGCTCGCGTGTCAGGTCCGCCGCACGGACCGCCGCACCACCTCCGGCAGCCATGGTGTGAACCCAGCGCAATCCTGGATTATTATCAGCCGTCCACGCAAGAAGTCTCGGATTCTCACCAGGGACACCATAGGTGGCGTCACAGTGGGCGAGCATTTCACGGAATTCAGCCTCTTGCTTTTCCGTGCGCGAAAACGACGGGTCTCCAGAATGGTCGCCGGGCCATCGCATCGGAGGAAGAAGATCCTGATTCCCAATCAGATGGCACCGTGGTTCCCGCTGTTCAATGAGACGCCTCAGATCATCCTCAAGCGGGGTGGCCACTGCCACCGTGAGTTGTTCGCCCATATCCGCCAATCCCTCCGCCGTATGACTATTCGTTCTGGGTGTTGTAGGCAAGTCTATGCAGAATAGGGCACGTTCCAGCTGCGGAATTCGTGCATTAACAAAAGAAACCCCGCAGTGAGAACTGATCACCTGCCGCACCAATCCCACCGGCACACCCTGAGCCCAAGAGATCACCGCGCAGGCGACAAGGCGCCGCGCTGTGCTGTGCTGTGCTCATGAGCCAAGCAACAAGGCGCGCAACTCGTCGGGGGCATCTGCAAAGGCCACGGCGCGCTGTTGGTGCAGCGCCTCTGATTTCCCAGCGCCCCACGTGACGCCGATTGCGGGAATGCCTGCAGCCTCAGCGGCCTGCAGGCCGTAGATGGCGTCACCGACGTAGACGGCGTCAGAGGCATGCGCGCCCTCATGGGCGAGGGCAGCCAGTAGCGGTGCCGGGTTGGGCTTGTGCTCCCGGGTGTCTTCCATGGCAGCCGCGACGTGGAGTGTCTCGGGATAGCCGGCAACTCGTAGCCCGCGCTCGGCGAGCTTGCGCCCCTTCGCGGTCACCACAGCGGTTCCGACGTCGTACACCGCCAGGTCGTCGATCATCTCGGGGAGCCCCGGGAAAGCAGTGACCATGTCGTCGTGATTGGCCATCATGTAGTCGTCATAGGACGCGCGCAGGGCGTCTACCTTCTCGCCACCCTGTTCCGCCATGGTGTCCGTCAGCGGCAGACCGATCCAGGGCAGCACATCCTCCCGGGTGAGGGACTTGCCCAACACCTCATCCGAGGCATGCTGCCACGCCGCGACCACCAGGTCGATCGAGTTGATGAGAGTGCCGTCCAAGTCGAAAAGGATCAGCTTCCACGGAAGATCAAGGGTGCTCATGGCGACAGCCTAGTTGCCACAAATGGTGATGCTGTCCACCTGTTCGCGGACGCAGGGGGGCGGCTGCTCGCCGCGGGTGGTGCGTCACCGAAGGCCCGACCATGGCGTGGGCGACCCGAGGCAATGCGCACGGCCAGCTGACGGCTCAGGCCGGGCCAACCCGGCGGGCCAGCCCGTCAGCTGCGAGCCCTTCGTCGGGTCACACCCACCACGAGGGACGCCACCAGGCCACTCGCCAATGCCGCCAGCCCCATCACCGGGTTGAGGACGCTTCCACCGGTATTGGTCGCGGGCCCCTGGGAACCGGAGGTCTGGTGGTCACCGGGCGTGGCCGACGCCGAAGCGTCACCGCCCGGATCCGCTGCCACAACCTTTGCCGTCTGGGATGTGGTCGTGCTCACGCAATTGGTGAATGCCGCCCGGAGCCAGATGTCCTGCGTCGCCGAGATCGACAACGTGGAATGAGTGCCGCCCGGCACATCGGACCACGGCCCGTTCACCGATGACGCCTGCTGCCACTGAATCACTGGGATGTCATCGCCGGTCGCCGATGCGGTTACCGACGCCGTGTCACCCACCACGGTGGTGACATCGGTCGGCTGTGCTGTGATGGTGGGAGCCGTGCCCTGCACGAAATCATTCGGCAGGACCATGCTGTGCTGCACGCCATAGTGGGTGTATTTCACGGTGACCCTCGAGGCCCCGCAGCCCTTCGGGGACTCCACGGTCCAGCCATCGCCTGACTGTTTAAGATTGACGCCCGGCGTGAGGCCGAAGAGCACTTCGTCGACCGTCCTCTCCGAGGGCACCACCACTGGCGTCGCCGTGTTGACGTTCGTGCCGTCGCCAAGAGCGCCGTACTGGTTGTTTCCCCAGGTGTAGACATTCTGGTCGGAACCAACTGCCACCGCATGCGCCCACGACGCCCCCATCTGGGTGAAGGACACTCCCGGGGGCATCGTCACCGCTACGGGGATGGGGCTACTGGTTGTTGTTCCATTGCCGAGTTGGCCTCCCCGGTTGTAGCCCCATGCATAGGCATGGCCATTGGAGTCGAGAGCCATGGCGTGAAAATAGCCGGAGATCACCGTGGTGAAGGTCACTCCCGCCGGAGTTGACACCTGCACCGGCGTCGAGCTGTTATCGCCACCGCCATTGCCCAACTGCCCGTAGAGATTGCTGCCCCAGGCATAGCTCTTTCCGTCGGACCCGATCGCCTGTGAGAACCAGCCGCCTGCGGAAACCTGCGTGAAATGCACTCCCTGCGGCATCAACACCTGCACCGGCGTGGAACTATCCGCCATGGTGCCATTACCCAGACGTCCACTCCCGTTTGAGCCCCAGGCATAGGTCTTGCCATCGGAGCCAACAGCGACCACATGGGAGCCGCCCACCGCGATCTGGGTGAAGCTCACCCCGGCGGGGGCAAGCACCTTTTTTACGGTTGAGCTGTCGAGGGTGGTTCCGTCGCCGAGCTGGCCATATTCGTTGTTGCCCCACGCATAGGCATTTCCAGCGCTATCGAGGGCAGCTGTGAATCCAGCATCGCCGGCAGCAACCTGGGTGAATGTCACACCGCTGGGGGTCGCCACCTTCACCGGGGTGGACGATCCAGTGGTCGTTCCGTCACCCAGCTGGCCATCTGAATTCGTCCCCCAAGCGTAGATGCTGCCGTCTGAGGCGAGCGCGACCGTGTGGTCGCGGCCGGCCGCGATCTGAGTGAAACCGAGCCCGGACGGCGTCTTCGCACCCACCGGCCGATTGGTGGCTTCCGTCGTCCCATTGCCGAGCTGCCCCGAGGAGTTAAGTCCCCAGCCGTACACGTAGCCATCGGAGCCAAGAGCCACGGAATAGTTCGCGCCCGCAGCCACCTGCGTCAATCTGACGCCGGGGACGGTCCCCGATATGACAGTGCCGCCTGCAGTGGGTTCGCCCTGCCACGAATCTGCCAGGGCCGGGCTCTTCGGAACGAGAATCCCGCAAACGAGAAGCGCCGCCGTCACCAGACTCGCCAACGGGTTCAACCGCTTGCGCGCGACTAGGGACGAGGTGCTCTTCGTGATGTTTCGCAGATGTTGGTGATGCTCGTTCAGCACAAGTGCTCCCTCGTTGAAGAGGATTACTCGTTGGAAATATACCTGTGGTCTCTGTGCATATGGGAGCCCTTACACGTGCCTCACTAGGCCAATTATTCCGCCGACGGCGATCGATTCTGGGGTCACGGGACGTAGCGGGCGAGGTCTTCGACGGCTTCGACCGACGCACCCCGGCCGAGATGCCACAACCGTGGCGAGGTTGACCACCAACGCACTCCACTGGTGACCTCTCACGATCCGTGACGACGCGCGTTCGGCGCCATCCCCGCAGTCTCTGTTCATACCGGGGCCACAGCTTGCGGACGATAGGCTGGCGTCGGCAGTCAAAGCGAGGCCGTGCGGGCATGTGGCGTCGGCCCACGCGCTTGTCTGCCGTGTTGCCGTTACGGAGTGCCTAGATGGAGGGGCCGATGAGTTCTGACGCCAAGGCACGCCGCGGGGCTCGCGACGGTGAGCCGTTGTCTGTTCCTGAAGCCTCCGGTTTGGGGAAGCCGCCTGCAACTCCGATCGCAAGCCTGCCGCCGCTGCCCCCGAATGCGGCCGGTGTCCCGTTATCACCGAAAACGGGCGAGCCCGTGCGTCGGCGTGCGATCGTGGCGAGTCAGGCTCTTCTGTGGGCATCGGGCCTCGTCACGGCGATTGGATACTCCTGGTATTGGTTCCAGGCGATGCACAAGGGGCAGTTCCACACCGCCTCGTGGATCACCGGATGGCTCGCACCACGCCCGGGCGGCATGTGGTCGATCCTGTTGGTCTGCGGTCTCACCGCAGTGGTGGCGGCCATGGTGGCCCTGCCCGGCGTCGTCGCCTATCAGGCCTGGACGGGACATCGTTTCTCGCGAACTCTGGGGTGGTGGGCGGTCGGTGCGTCCCTGTTGGGCGTGCTGTTCAACTGGTGGACCGTCATGTCCATCCCCTGCACCCTGATCGGCGTCGCCAGCTTGTGGCTGTCATCAAGCACCACATATTTCGACGAATGGGAGCGGTTCTCGGCACCGAAACCGGCACCGACGCCCCCGGTCGATGTGTTCTACGGTCCGCTGCCCCGCTTCCAGTAGTGCCTGTGGAGAGCGGATGCCGCAGGCGGCGGGTGGACTTCGCGGCAGGGCTTCGATGCGCTAATCTCTTGGGAGCCGTAAGGCTGTGCGGGCGTAGCTCAATGGTAGAGCGCTAGCTTCCCAAGCTAGACACGCGGGTTCGATTCCCGTCGCCCGCTCCAGCTGTGTGTAGACGAGTGGTCGGGGTGCAGTTCGGTCGCAAGGCCCTTCAGCGGTGACCCGCACACTGACAAAGCAAGCTCACCCGCGCACAGGACCTCGAAACGCGGCACCTCTATCGGGCCTCACGGTACTCAACCCTCTTCTTCATCGAGTCGCTGAGTCTCCAGCCAGCCAGGTATGCCCACATCCCGGCGAACATCAGGACCGAGTCAATGACATCCGGTACCGAGAGCCAGGCGATACCGGATTGCCGGAACAGGGAGGTGGAGGCCAGGAACAGGCAGCACGAAACCGTTATGAGAATCCTGTACAGACGTTGATTCGCCTTCCCCTCGCAGGCCAAGGTCAGGGTCGTGGGAACCAGCACAACAAACAGCAACGCTGCTGATTCAAACCAGATTCCGGGAACCCCACCCCTGGCGTCATGCCCCAGGGTCCGGATAAGAATCGCAATGGACGCGAGGACCGCAGTGCCTGCCACGAGCAGCCAGAAACGTCTGCGGACGGGATCCTTCGCCATGACGTTTTCTCCTACGATCGCTTGTCATCCGACAGCGAGGGCACCGCGCGGCATCGGCGCTGGAGGATGTTCCCCTCAGGATATAACTCTGGGTCCGGCGACTGTCAGCGGTTTCGAAGATTCCCCCTCAATCCGTGCGACCTGCGACCAAGGCCAATCTGCCCCCATGATGCATCGCGGCAGCACCGGTCGGAAGCAGCCTTCAAGACATCGCCGGAGGGCAGTGTCCAGGTGCTCCCTGGCACAAGGCCCAGACCTCGCATCATGGGGAGGACCTTTACGTCGTCTAACCTGCAAAGGTCCTCCCCATCTTCGGGAACGACCCCGGTCTGGGCATGAAAGGGACGCCTATGCGGCATAGGACGCCGCACAACTGCCCACCCAAGGCCTAACCCGGCCCCATCCCAGCGAAAACGAGGGATAGGTGCGGATAAAGCACCGAAGACGGTGCTTTATCCGCACATATCTTCTGATCCAGGGCCTCAACGCCCCCAGCGCCTACAGGCGACGAACCAAATCGACCCGAACCAGGCCCGTCAACCCGCTCGCGGGCATGAAAAACTCCGGGCGCAGGCCTCGGACCCTGCGCCCGGAGTTGGTCTCTCAGTCGCTCACCCCGAAGGGCGTGCGAACACCACCGTCAGTGGTCAGTCCTGGGGCTGACGCTTCTCGGCGGCGATGAACCATGCCTGCTGCTCAAGGCTGTTGATGAGCTCGTGGAGCAGATCGGCGGTCGAGGGATCGGCCGCGTCGACGGCGTCATGAACCTCGCGGATCGTGCGGGTAGTGGCCTCAATCGACTTCACAGCCAGATCAACGGCATCGCTGGAGAGGATCTCACCGGCGGGCAGCTCGGGCAGGGTCGTGGTTGCGGCGACGACATCGGTGCGTCCATCCGGAGCCACGTGGAGGGCGCGCATGCGCTCGGCGATCGTGTCGGAACCCTCGCGGGCGATCTCGACGACGTCGTCAAAGTTGTGGTGCAAATCGCGGAAGTTCGGGCCTACGACGTTCCAGTGGATCTGCTTACCCGAGAAGCTGAGCGCAATGAGGTCAACGAGCACCGACTGCAGCGAATCGCGCAGGATGTCGGAGGCCACGAAGCCGCTCTCGGCGTTCTGAAGATTGGTGGTGGAAACTTGTGCCTGCTGAATCGCAGAAATGGTATTCGTCACATTCGCTCCTCTGGCTTGGCGGCAGCGCCGTGGACATCGTGAATCACCACCAGCGCGGCCGATCTATGGATGTTGTCTTCACCTAGTACAGCGTTCGCGGTGCATGCGAGTATTCCCGCCCCCAGCGATCGGCATCCTGTGTTATTGACCTGCGTCACGAACACAGTCATAGACGCGACGTCATGAGTCAGTGTCACGGGTACAGCGTCAAGGGTCTTGCGGCACCAGGTCTACGCCGGTGGCTCTTGCGCTCGGTGACGGCCACACGTCCTATCCATCCTGACGGCCTCATGCCGTCCGTCAGGGCTGGAACGGACCCGGGCCCACCGCCGGCGCCTTCACCACGTTGACAGCCCACTGATCCTTGCCGCGGAACTGGCCGGTAACCACCAGCACCACCACGACGAGCGCGACGAGCGTCCACCCGATCCAGCCCAGAGGGCTGGTGGCCAGCACGCTCGGCGACTCGCCCGCCGCAACCACCAGGCCCAGGAAGCCCGCCGTGCCATTCAATGCGGCATGGGCGAATACCGACGGCCAGATGTTGCCGCTGCGAATCCGCAACCACCCGAACAACGTGCCAAGGATCACGCACGACACGATCATGAGCAGCACCCCCAGCGCATCACGCCGTCCGAAGTCGTAGCCCAGCAGGATGAGCGGCGCATGCCACAGTCCCCACATTGCCCCGCTGATCACCAGCGCAGGCCACGTGCCCAGCGGACGCAGCGACGACATGAGAAAACCCCGCCAGCCGATCTCCTCGCCAACGGTGAACATCGCATTGGTGGCGGACGCCGGCAGCAGCATCACCAATTGCACGATCACCGTGGTGCGCACCGACAACGGATAGGTCTGTCCGGCCGGCATCTGCGACTGCAACACCTGCGCGAAGCCCGAGAAGTTCACCAGGTCGAGCCGCACCAGCCCCAGCCCGGCAGCGATGAATGTCACCACGATCGGCAGCAGGGCGGTGCCCACCAGGGCGGCCAGAGACAACAGCAGCGTCCGCTTGAGGGGCCGGATCGGCCACATGCCCAGCGACGCCAGCACCGCGCGCCCCCGAACCCGTTGCACCACCATCACCACGAACAATGCCGCCGCGGCAGGGGTGTACATCATGAGCGGGGAGAGCACGCCCATGAGCGGATTCTGGAGCCCCTTTCCGCTGATCCACAGCGGTGAGATCACCAACCACGCCAGCGCACAGGCGAGCACGTAGAACACCACGATCGGGAGCCATCGCACGCGGACCACGCCGGGCACAGCGCCAGAGGGGCCGGGGCCGCAGCCACCCGGCGTGGCTGGTGCTGGTTGATCGTCGTGGGTCATGGCGTCTCCTGGGACGGGGGTTACGGACGCCGACCCGTCGGCCATCCCGGCAGTCATCGGCGCCCCGTGGCGACGCCTCCATCGAAGCACTCCGAGGCGGGCTCTGCGGGGCCGCCCGCACGATGCCGGGCACGCAAAAGACTCCCCGCCCAGGACCAAACCGGGCGGGGAGCCTTGGGGTGAAGGGCTAGCTCTCGTCTTTGTTGAAGACGCCCTTCAGGCCTTCTTTGACGCCATTGACGGTGTCAGCAACCTTGTCCTTGGCCTCATTGAGGGCACCCTCGACCTTGCCCTTTGCGTTCTGCGTGGTGCCTTCGGCGGCCATCTCGTCGTTGCCGGTCACCTTGCCGCCGACCTCCTTGGCCTTACCCGCAGCCTTGTCGAAAGCGGACTGTGCATCATTCATGGCAGTTCCTTCCGTAGTTGGGATATCAATCCAAACATCCGCCGTCTTGCCCGACGACGGCGCCCCCAAGAAAACGCTGATTTCACGCCTGCGCGGACGCCACAAGCCGGCCACGGAATGGCTGTACCGTGTTGGGTGAACACCGTTCACCGAACCGCCGGGGGAGACCCATGGACACCAGCGTGATCGACACCGGGCTCGTGTGCGTGCTCGGCGAAGGCCCCGGTGTGGTCCACCAGTTCTGGCAGGCGCATCGCCGCGGCCGGTTGATCGGGCTGCGCACCTCGGGCACGACCACCGGCGCCGGCCGCGTGATCGTGCGCAGCACCGATTCCTGGGTCGACAGCCTCGACGCGGTGGCCCAGCGCTGCGCACTGACGCCTCACGACCGCATCTGGATCCCCGGCCCGATGGGCTCCACGATGAACCTGTTCGCCGCCTGCCTGGCCGTTCACAACGGCGTCAAATGGTCGTCTGACAAGCCCGAATGCGCCACCATCTGGCAGCTCACACCCGCCCGGTTGAGCTCCCTGCTGGACGCCGGACTGCCCCGTTCGCAGCGTCTGCGCGAGGTGATCGTGGCCGGCGACGGCCTGTCGCGCGGGCTCCGCGACCGGGCCACGACGCGCGGCATCAACGTGGTGCACTACTACGGCGCCGCCGAGATGTCGATGGTCGCGATGGGCAGCTGCCGCGACGACCTGGAGCTGTTCGACAAGGTGGAGGCCCGCACCACCGACGGCATCATCTGGGTGCGCTCCCCATGGCTTGCACAGGGCTACCTGCGGGCTACTGCCGACGCGCCCCGACGGCCCGGTGCCCACGCGCCCCTCCTGCGCAGTGACGACGGCTTCGTGACAGTGGGAGACCGCGGAGCCCTTGATGGACGCCGGCTGATCGTCGAAGGACGTGATGGCGCCGTGACCACAGCGGGACAGACCGTGCTCCTCGCCCCGCTGCTCGACCGGCTGCGTCATCGGGCGCAGGGTGAGCTGTTCCTGCTCGGGCTGCCGCATGCTGCGCTCGGCCAGGTGCTGACCGCCGTGGTGACCCGGCGCGACGACCTGGGGCCGGTGCGAGCCTGGGCGCGCGAACACCTCACCGGCGCCGACCGACCACGACGCTGGCAGTGGGTGGCCCATCCTCCGCTGACCCTCAGCGGAAAGGTTGACCTGCGCGCCCTGGCTCTGGAACTGGCAGGCCCCACCGATAGGCCGGACTCACCGTGAGCACCCTCGCCGACAACCCGGTGATCATCGAGGCCCTGCGCACCCCGATCGGCACCACCGGAGGCGTCTTCGCCGACCAGACCACCACCGACCTAGCCGCCCCCGTGCTCGGCGAGCTGGACGCCCGGCTGCCCACCGGCACCGGATTCGGCGAGGTGGTGCTCGGCAATGTGCGCGGGCCCGGTGGCGATCCGGCGCGCGTGGCGGCGTTGGCCGCGGGTATCGACCCTGCCGTGCCCGCCCTGACACTCGACCGCCAATGCGGATCGGGAATGGCTGCCATCGAATATGCCTGGCACCGCTGCCGCAGCCAGCCGGGCGTCGTGGCGGCCGGAGGGGTGCAGGCCGCCAGCACCCAGCCGATCACCCTGTGGCCGGGCCGCGACGGCGAACCACCCAGCGCCTTCGACCGGGCGCCCTTCGCGCCGCCACCCTGGCTCGACCCCGACATGGGCGTGATGGCCGATCAGCTCGCCGCCGAACTGCACATCAGTCGCGAGCGCCAGGACCGCTATGCCCTGCGCTCGCACACCCGCGCCGCCACCGCCCGCGACGCCGGCGCCTTCGACGCCGAGATCGTGCCGATTGCCCGGGTGGGCCGCGATCAGCGTCCCCGGAGCGGCTTCACGATGACGCGGCTGGCCCGCTTCCCCGCTGCGTTCCGCCCCGGCGGCACCGTCACGGCCGCCAATTCCTGCGGCATCAACGATGCGGCAGCCGCCGTAACCATGGTGGACGCCGTCACCCACGCACACTTGGCGAGCCCCGGGCTGCGCATACTGGCCGCCCGCACCGTCGGCTACGACCCCGACCGGTTCGGCCTAGGCCTCGTGCCGGCCGTGCGCGCAGCCCTCGACGACGCCGGGCTGGGCCTCGACCAGATCGATGCCCTGGAGTTCAACGAGGCCTTCGCCGCCCAGGTGCTGGCCTGCGCCGACGCACTCGATCTCGACGAGCACCGCCTGTGCCCCCAGGGCGGGGCCATCGCCCTGGGCCATCCGTGGGGTGCGTCCGGCGCAATCCTGCTGGTGCGATTGTTCAGCCGGCTCGTACACGAGGGTGCGGGACGCTATGGACTGGCCGCGATCTCGATCAGCGGCGGCCAGGGCAGCGCCGTGGTGGTCGAAGCGGTGCACCCCCGCGCGAATTGATGCACGCCCCGCTTCCCCGCGCCCCTCAGGCCGGATACCACGCGCCACGCATCCTTTTGGGGCCATATCCCCTTATTTGTCCGGACATTTTGAACAGTGGCTCATTTGACAGCCTCGGGATATTGCACGATAAAGTCGTCGGTGCACTTTCGCCGCCCGGTGCATATGCGCGTTAACCCTTCCCGTAAACTCGTCCGCGTTCCGCACTGCGAGCGACGAGGCCCGATCCTGCGGAATCCCCCCGGGACCTGATCCATCGGTGCACGCGCTGCTTGGTGTGCGCCGAAGAGCGTCCACGCCCCACGATGGGACGCGGCAACCCTCACCCAAGGAGGATCCCCGTGGGGAGCCTGAAGACGGCATTCAATATCGTGCCCGCACCCAAGTCAGACATTCCGATCACCACCCAGCGCAAACGTTGGCTGAGCCAATTCATGAAGACCTACGCCGTGCTCATTATCGGTTATGGCGGCTTCTATCTGCTGCGCACCAACTTCAAATCCGCCCAACCGTTCCTGCGCGACCAATTGGGCCTCACCACCACCCAGCTCGGCACGATCGGCTTCGGTTTCTCACTCACCTATGGCTTCGGCGGGCTCATCCTGGGATTCTTCGCCGACGGCCACAATACGAAGAAGATCATCTCGGCGCTCCTCATCGCCTCGGGTGTTGTGGCCATCACCATCGGCCTCGTTCTGACAGTCACACACAATCCCTACGGCTATCTGATCCTGCTCTGGTCGCTCACCGGCTTGCTTCAATCACCGGGCGGGCCATGCTGCAATTCCACGATGAACCGGTGGACGCCGCGTCAATATCGTGGCCGATTCATCGGCTGGTGGAATGCCTCGCACAATCTGGGCGCGATGGCGGCCGGCGCGCTTGCCCTGTGGGGCGCCAACACCTTCTTCCACGGCTCGGTGGTGGGCTTCTTCGTGGTCCCGGCGCTGGTGGCGATTCCGATCGGCATCTGGGGCCTGTTCTTCGGTAGGGACGACCCCATCGAGCTCGGCTGGGACAAGCCCGAGGTCATCTTCGGTGAGCCACCAGCGAAGGCCGATGTGGTCACCGAGAAGGCGTCCAAGGGACGCATCCTCATGGACTATGTGATCAAGAACCCGGCTATCTGGTTCCTGTGCATCGCCAACGTCGCCGCCTATGTGGTGCGCATCGGCATCGACAACTGGAATGTGCTCTACACGAAGAGCGAACTGGGGTTCTCCGACTACACGGCCGTCAATACGACCATCGCCCTGGAGATCGGCGGGCTGCTGGGTTCATTGTGTTGGGGCTTCTTCTCTGACCGACTGGGCGGACGCCGCGCGCTCACCGCCGCCATTGGCCTGGCACTCGTCGTGGTGCCGATCTTCGTCTACTCGCACGCCACCACACCCCCTGTTGTCTATGGGGCCTTGTTCTTCATCGGCTTCCTGATCTTCGGCCCGGTGACCCTGATCGGCATCTCGGTGATCGGCTTCGCCCCGAAGACCGCCACCGTGGTGGTGAATGCCGTGCCGCGTGCCTTTGGCTATGTCTTCGGAGACTCGATCGCCAAGGTGCTGTTGGGACGCATCGCCGATCCCAAGAAGCAGGGCCTGGAGATATTCGGGCAGAGCCTGCATGGCTGGGGGTCCACCTTCACAGTGTTGTTCGTCAGCGCGGCCGCTGGCCTGATCTGCCTGATCGTGGTGGCATTGTTCGAAGAACGAATGATCCGAGCAGATCGGGCGTTCGCTGAGGAGCATCCCGCTGGTGCCACTCAGCCCACACCCCCACAGGGGGCTGACGATGAGTGAGCATGTGGACATTGATGTATTGAGGGCCATCGCTGAGGACGTGGTGCGCCAGGCCGCGGCCATGGCACTTGAGGGACACAGGCATGAGCTGCAGGTGCAGACCAAGGCCAACCGCAATGACCTCGTCACTCGTGTGGACAAGACCATCGAGGAATTCGTCGCGGCCGAGCTGACCAACCGCACCGGCCTGCCCCTCTTGGGTGAGGAGGCTCATAGCGTCGAGTCCTTCAGCGGGAGGGTCTGGGTGCTTGACCCCATTGATGGGACGATGAACTATGTCGAGACCCACCGCGACTATGCGGTCTCCCTGGCGCTCGTGATCGATGGCGATCCCGTGATTGGGGTGGTCGCCGATGTGGTTGCCGGGCGTCTCTACTCCGCAGTCAAGGGGCGCGGCGCGTTCTGCCACGCGGATCAGCCCTTCGGTGGCGCGCGCCCACGCATCACTGAACCAGCATCCACGGTCCGTCTCGAGGAGGTGCCGACCGACAAGGGATTCCGCGACTCGATTCTCATCACCGATCTCAAGGAGATACGCGCCATGCCCCGGCTGATGGCGGCCTTGGTGGAATCGCGGGGACACCGTCGCTATGGATCGGCGGCCCTGGAATGTGTTGAGGTCGCCTGTGGGCGCGCCGGTGCCTTCATCCACCTGTGGGTCTCGCCATGGGACGTCGCAGCGGCCACGGTGATCTGCCGCGAGTGCGGCGTCACCGTGACCAGACTGGACGGCACCCCGCTCGACATCCGCTACAAAGGATCAGTTCTCGCCGGGGCCCCGACGGCACACCGGGAGTTGCTGGCGAAGCTCGTGTCCAACGCCGAGCAATAGCCCTGACGCCACTGCTGAGGGTGCCGAGGCCGGTCTTCACACCACCGCTGAGGGCGCCGAGCCGCCCGTGCACTGATCCCGGCGTGACCGCCGCGCATCTGTGACAGGGCCCCCTTGCCAGAGCCGCTGAAGACGTCCACTAGATTTTGGCTGCGTTGACATTGATGTTCGGCGCCCAATAATCCCTCCCAGGGATCTTGCGTGCCCCGAGGAGGCTGAATGACCACCGCCGCAACCGACACCGGACCCATTCCGGGTGAGCCACTGCTCGAAGCGCCGATCAAGCACGGGGTGCTGTCGCATGTGGAGCAGCGAGGCATCGAGCCGGTGCCCGCCGATCAACGCAATGGCACGCCCGGCCAGCTGTTCTGGATCTGGTTCGCGGCCAACATCTCGATCCTCGGCATCCCACTCGGAGCCACTCTCATCGCGCTCGGCCTCAATCTGTGGCAGGCGGTGCTGGCCACCGCCATCGGCGCCTTCGGATCCTTCGCGGTCGTTGGCGTGATCTCGGTTGCCGGACGACGCGGCGGAGCTCCCTCGCTCACCCTGTCGCGAGCGATCTTCGGCGTGCGGGGTAACGCCGGACCCACACTGGTCTCGCTCGTCTCACGCCTCGGCTGGGAGACCGTCACCACGCTGACCGGCGCCTTCGCGCTGATCTCGCTGTATTCGATCGCCACCGGCACCACCGCCGACGCGAAAGCCCATCCGGTGCTCACGGTGGTGTGCATCGTCGTCTTCGTGGCGCTCACCGTGGTGGTCTCGGCCACCGGCCACGCCTTCCTGTTGACAGTGCAGAAGTGGGCCACTTGGGTGTTCGGCGCGCTCACTGCGCTGGTTGCGCTCTATCTGGCTACCACCGTCGACTGGTCGACGTTCATCGGCAATGCACCCGGGCCGGCGAGCGCCTTCGTGGTGGGCATCGGAACCATCGTGGCCGGCACTGGCGTCGGCTGGGCAAACTCCGGCGCGGACATGGCCCGCTATCAGAAGCTGTCGGTGAAGACGAGCTCGCTGATCGCCTCTGCCTCGGTGGGCGCGGGCATCCCCCTGGTCGTGGTGATCGGACTCGGGTCAGCGCTCACCGCCGGCAACTCGTCGATTGCCACCGCCACCGATCCGATCGCCGCGGTGCACCAGTCGCTGCCCACCTGGGTGTCGGTGCCCTATCTGATCGCCGCCTTCGCCGGGCTGCTCATGAGCAATCACATTTCCATGTACTCGGCTGGACTCACCACCATCACGCTTGGGGTGCGGATTCGCCGCGTCTACGCCGTGGTGGTTGACATCGTGGTGACCATCACCGGCTCGATCTACTTCATGCTCATCTCGGACAGCTTCTATGGTCCCTTCATCAGTTTCATCTCAGTGCTGGCGGTGCCGATCACAGCGTGGATCGGCTGCTTCCTCGTGGACATGGTCGGACGGCGCAGCTATGACGCCCACGGATTGCTCGATCTGCATCCGGGCGCGCGGTATTGGTATTGGCATGGCATCAGCCTTGCGGGCACCGGCAGCTGGCTGATCGGACTGGTGGTCGGACTGCTGTTCATGAGCGCGAAGATCTCCGACACCGAGATCTGGTTCGCCGGGCCCCTGTCGAATACATGGATCGGCATGAATGGGCTCGCCTGGCTGGTGTCGTTGATAGTCGCCGCCGTCCTGTACGCGTTGTTCGGTGGGCTGCGGCGCAAGGACGATGCCGCCGCGGCACGCACCGGAGCGGCCGCGTGAGCGAGCCGATTGGCCGGGACCGCGGTCGGGATCAGGGGCGCTTCCTGCACCTGGGGCAGATGATCGTCGACCTCACGGTGTACATCGACCACATCCCCGAGCGTGGGGGCGACGTGTTCGCCGACAAGGCGACGATGAACGCCGGCGGCGGCTACAACGTGCTGTGGGCCGTGTCGCAGATGGGACTCTCCCCCGATTTCCTCGGCGCAGTGGGCACCGGCCCGATGGGTGACATCTTGCGTACCGCGATGCGTCGGATCGACGTGGCGGCGCATGGGCCCACGATCGCCGGGCTCGACACGGGCTATTGCGTAGCGATGACCGAGCCCGATGGGGAGCGCTCCTTCATCTCGGTGAGTGGTGCTGATGCGCAGATGGGGCCCGATGACTTCGCTGGCCTGGCCTTGCGCGATGACGATCTTGTCTACCTATGCGGCTATTCGTTCATGTCGCCGGGCACACGTACTGCGGTGGAACGATTTGCCGCTGCGCGCGCTGAGTGGTCGCGGGCCGGTGGACGCGTGTTGTTCGACACCGGCCCGATGGTGGCTGAGTTTCCGGATTCAAGCCTGCAGGCCATGATTGATCTGCACCCGATGTGGTCGATGAATGACCTCGAGGGACGCCTGTTGTCCGATCGTCTTGGCGTGGCCGCGGACAGTGAGTCGGGACGCTGCGAACTGTTGTCGCGGCGACTCGACGCCCCGGTGATCCTGCGAGTTGGTTCAGACGGCGCCTGGTTCGCCAATCACGACCAGGCCCGCAAGATACCCTCACCGCAGGTTGAGGCCGTCGACACCAATGGTGCCGGCGATGCCCATGCCGGCGTGCTGGGCGCGGCCCTGTTGGAGGGCATCCGCCTTGACCGTGCCCTGGTGCTGGCCAACTGCGCCGGGGCCCTGTCGACGACGCGCCTCGGCCCGGCGACCTGCCCCGACCGCCAGGCGATCGAGGCGGCGGCCACCCGGTTTGTGGCTGGCGACTAGGGGCGTCTGGAGCGGGTGAGCTGACACCCAAGGGCTCAACCCCGGGTGCAGGTGAAATACCACCCCAACCTGTGGCGTGCCACTATGGGGAATGTGTTCTACCCGAGTCTGCTCGTGCTTGATGTGGTGGCAGCCGTCATCGTGGACGGTGACCGCTATCTGGCCTGCCGACGAGGGCCTGGACGTGACGCCGCCGGTCAGTGGGAATTCCCCGGCGGCAAGGTGGAGCATGGCGAGAGCGCTGCACAGGCGTTGACCCGCGAGATCCACGAAGAGCTGGGTGTGTCGATCGGCGTGGGTCCGATGCTCACCTCGTCGCAGACAACCAAATCTGATCGGATCATCGATATCCGGTTCTATTTCGCTCATGTCACCGATCAACTGCCGACTCACAGCAACGCCCATGACCGGCTCGATTGGCTCACGTCCGACGAGCTGGCCGCCCTTGATTGGGCGGTGCCGGATCTGGCCGCAGTCGGACAACTGAGTTTTCGGCGCACGCTCGCCACCACCGTCTAGGGACTTCGGGGGTGCAAGTTCGCGTGGCTCAGCACATGGCAAGGCGCATCCGCTGAACGTCGAATTTCCGGGCCCTAGTATTGCCTGGAGCATCGGCTCATGCGACAGTTGAGATGCGTCGAAAGACGCCTCAGTTGGGTCTGATGGCCTGGCAAATCCTACGCTTGTCCGCGTAGATGAAATGACATGACTTGCGGCTCCTCCTAGCGGGGGCCGCAAGTTCTTTGTGAGGGGCGGTCACCTCGATGTACCTGTGCTACATCGACGAGGCGGGCAACACGGCTACGTTCCACTCGGACCAGACTGACCAGCCACCCGTCTTATTGCTCGCCGGCATGGATATTTCGCGGGCACACCAGGACTCCAAGCTGCACCTCGGGATAGAGGCCGCATTACAGGGCACACGACGTAACGGTCTTCCATATATCGTCACATCGGCCCAGATGGCCGCGCACGTCGGATCGAGCCAGACAGTGGCAGGACGGGCCCACCGAGGGATTAAGTTGCTGGTTTTGGTGACTAGACGAGTCAAAGCCAGCAACTTAACCGGGAGACCGGCCACCCGATCATGCGGCGTGGAGACCTGGCGACACCACAAACACGGCTGGGGAACGCGGTAGGGGGACCCACCCGAAGGCGGATCCCCCTGCTCAGCGTCATCGGGGCATTCCTGCCCCCCGAATTATCCAGGTGTGAACCGAGCTACAGCTCAGTCCTCTTCCTGGAAGCTCTCCTCGACGGCGGCGTCATGCGAGGCGATGAGACGCTTCTCCTCCGGGCCGATGCAGGCCAGCAGGACGATGGCTATCACCACGCACACGGTGAGCGCACCGAAGGTGACGCCCCAGCCGAAGTGCTGCACCATCCAGCCCACACCGGTCGACGCGAGCGTCGCACCGATCACATAGCCGAACAAGCCGGTGAATCCTGCCGAGGTACCTGCCACCTGACGGGCCGACATATCCAGGGCCTGCAGGCCGATCAGCATGACCGGGCCGTAGATGAAGGCGCCGATGAAGAACAGGAAGACCATGAGCAGCCAGTACGGCGTGCCCACCGGAGCCAGCCAGTAGGCGACCAGCGAGACACCGACGCCCACCATGAAGGTGATGCCGGTCTTGGTGCGGTTGCCGCGGAACACCTTGTCGGATACCCAGCCGCAGGCCAGCGTGCCCACCAGGCCAGCCAGCTCGAACAGTGAGAATCCGGCGATGCCCTTGGTCACCGACACGTGGTGCACCTGTGACAGATAGGTGGGCGTCCACGACAGCACGCCATAGCGCAGCGCGTAGACGAAGACATTGGCCAATGCCAACAGCACCATGGTGCGATTCTTGAGCACATGCTCCCAGATCACGCGCCAGTAGCTCTGCTGAGCGATCTCGGAGTTGTCGACCTCGACCTTGGCCGGATCATTGCGGTAGTCCTCGATGGGCGGCAGGCCGACAGACGCCGGGGTGTCGCGAATGGTCAGGAAGGCAAACAATGCCACGACCAGTGCGATGAGCGCCGGCAGCCAGAAGGCGCTCTGCCACGAGTCGCCGGTGATGGCCAGGCCCCATGAGGCAGCCGCGCCAACGGCCATACCGCCAACGTTGTGGGCGCAGTTCCACATGGCGGTCTTCCAACCGCGCTCGTTGGTGGAGAACCAGTGCACGAGCACACGGCCACTGGGAGGCCACCCCATCCCCTGGAACCAGCCATTGATGAACATCATGATGGCGAAGATCGCGATCGAGCCAGTGAGCGCCGGCACGAAGGCCACCAGCAGATTGGCGACCGCCGACAGGGCCAGGCCCAGAGGCATGAAATAGCGCGCATTCGACCGGTCGGAGACCGTGGCCATGAAGAACTTCGACAGGCCGTAGGCGATCAGCACGGCATTGGCGATGAGGCCGATGCCCACCTTGTCGATATGGCCGTCCTTGAGCAGGATCGGCGCAACCAACGAGATGTTGTTACGAATCAGATAGAAGCCGGCATATCCGACGAAGATTCCCATGAACACCTGGAATCGCATTCGCGGGTATCGCTGCTTCACCTCGGCATCGGGAAGCGGTGGTGCGGGAAGCGGCGACGAAAGCCATGAGCGCTTCTTCGAGGGCCGCGCAGTGTCAGTCGTTGACATTTTGCTCCTTTGCGGTGGCCCAGCAGTCGCAGGGCCGCGGGCTATTTGACCACAAAATGGCCTTCGCACCAAAGGATTGCTGCTATCGATGCCCCAAAGACAACACTTTTGCGCGTAGGACCTGCGCAGACGTGCAGATACTCATCTGTTCACAGAACATGGGTGCAAGCTGTGCTCCCGATATGGGGCAGGTCACCACCAGCTGACGAGTCGGGAAATGCCAGCGTGGCACCAGTGCCTTCACTCAGGACGCGGCCTCATCGTCGTCGTCCTCATCCTCAGCGATCCCATGCAAGAGCACCCGATCGACGCCGGGGATCTCCGAGACCGGAACCACCAGGTCGCGCAGGGACTGGTCACCGAAAAAGCGCAACTCCATCGATATGAGGTCGCCGGCCTTGCGCGGCAGCCGACGTGTTGAGCGCACCTCGGCGGCGAAGCCCTGATCGGTGGCTGCGCTCAAGATCTTGCGCAGCACGCCCAGCCCGTCTTCGTAGACGATCGTCATCTCGCGTCGACGGTCGGCCGGCGGGATCTTACGGATCAGCGGACCCACCACGAAAATCGTGAGCAGATGGGCGACTGTGAGCATGGCACCGAGAACCACGAGGCCGGAGCCCACGGCCATGCCGATGGCAGCCGTAATCCAGATGGTGGCCGCCGTGGTGAGTCCACGCACGAAATTGCGTCCCTTGAAGATCACACCGCCACCGAGGAAGCCGATGCCCGATACAATCTGTGCTGCGATACGGGTTGGATCAATACCCGAACCGTGCCCGCTGATACCGGCACCGAATCCGTACCAGGACACCAGGGTGAGGCCACAGGCACCCATCCCAACCAACACATGGGTGCGATATCCGGCGTTCTTCTGGTGAATCGACCTCTCAAGGCCCACCACCGAGCACAACACGAAGGCGATGCTCAGCAGGATGAGCTCACGCAGGGCAAGCTCAGACGACAACAATGGCACAGACTCTCAATTCCTCTTCCGATTCGTTCGCACCGCCACGGGGTCCGGAGCCACCAGCGACGGCGGGTGCGCGATCACATCAATTCCCACCCATGACGGCACGGCGCACGGCCGCAACCACGTCAACCGGCAATGGTACGCGCACCACCACATTGCGGTCACACGCCGATCCCTGAGCCTCCAGGCCTCCCACTGAATCCGGATCATTCGCAGCCACCGCGCGGTGAAGACTGGCAAGCTCCAGAGGGCTGGTCCAGCCGTCTGCGTGAAGGGGTGCCGCCGAATCGTGGATGGTGGAGCGGATCAGCGCCCCTCCCGGTGCCAGCGAGATCTCAAGATGGCGCCATTGCACCGGCCACTCCGACACGGCGGCGGTGGAGAACTCCACGAAGCCCCCGCCCGATCGTCGTCCGGTGATGCCTTCCGCATCAGCAGGTCGAGGTCGGGGGGTCACCAGATTCACATGGGTGTGCCCCGAGATCCATGCGATCACCTGGGGATTGTCGTGAATCAACGCCTCGACGTCATCGGCCAGATGCAGCACCTCATGGTGTTCACTGTCGCGGTAGTCGTTTGTGAGCGTCGACAGGCCGTGATGGGCCGCGATCACCACTAGCCGCGGGTCATCGGAGTCAGGGGCCACCTCAGCCAGCCGCTCAGACAACCAGACGAACTGGGTGTCATTGATGGCGCCGTCCCAGAAGCCGGCGGCGTTGTTGGTGTCCAGAGTGATGATGCGCACCCCGGGAACTCCATCCCACACGTAATAGGCGGTCTTGGTCTCGGCGTTCACCTCGCTGAAGCCATGCCCGGCAGGCAGGCCGTCAGCAGCCAGGTGGGCCCGCACATAGCCGACCCGGTCGACAACCCTGCGGTCGGGATCGGCGGGCACGGGAATCGACGGGCCTCCGGTGAGCACCATGGGATCATCGACGAAGTCGATCAGCGCCTCGTGCTCGGGAACATAGCCTTCGGGGGGTTCCACCGGCTTACGGTTTCCCTGCACATAGTCGCTGTACAACTCGCTGCCCACCGCGCGACCTTGCACCAAGGCGTCGTGGTTGCCATAGACGGTGAGCCAGGGGGTGCCCACGCCGGTCGCGGTGAACGGCACCGCCGCGGCCCGGTCAGCTCCCTGCCTGCGAGGAACACCCCGATCGGTGAACTCATCGGGTGCGCTGCCGCTGGGATGCCAATAGGAGGGATCGTCGATCAGCCCGGTGGGCGAGGAGGGATGCCCCACACCGAGCACCGACGGGTCCACGTCGCCACCCTCGACCAGCCTCATGTAGGTGACCAGCTCATTGTGCTGGGCCGAATCGGTGTTGTCGCCCGTGGTCACCGTGACGTCAAGACGATGGTGCTCGGAGAAATCGCGAATGGACGCGGCGATTCCCTCGACCGCATGCAGCTCAAGGAATTCCTCGGGCCGATACGACGGCGTCATCCGCTTCCAACGCGGCTCATCGCTTCGGCGCTGCAGATAATCCGTGCGCGCAGGGGAGATGAGGTCCGCCAGTTGGAAGTCGGTGAGCTGGGCCATGCTGAGCAGGGGCTTGCCCAGCGCCTGCCATTCGTCAGCACTGCTGCCGGCGTCCACCGCCACGAGATCGTCGCGCACCTGATGCGCCTCACCCGGCGCGCCGTCCAGCTCGACGAAGCGTCCCTGATAGGGATGTTCGCGCTCGATGCGGGTGACGGTGGTGTCGGGCAGTTCCGCAGTCGGGCGTTGTTCCCTCGTCTCGTCGGTCTCGTCGGGATCAGGCATGGGAGGGCTCCTCCAGCTCGGGATTCAGCTCTTCGAGGGTGCGGTTCTTCGTCTCGGGGGCCAGCGTGATGCAGATGATGGTGCCCACGGCGCCCACTGCTGCGAAGATCCAGATCGCCGAGTTCTGACCCCAGGCCTTGACCACATTCGGGAACACCAACACGCCCAGAATCGAGCCGAAACGGCTCACCGAGGTGGCCAAGCCCGAGGCGGTCGCCCGAATATTGGTCGGGAAGAGCTCCACCGGGTAGACGAAGTTGAGGATGCCGCCGCCAGCATTGGCGAAGAGCACCGCCGAGGAGAACAGCACGATGAGGAAGCCAAGGCTCGGCGAGGTGTTCACGCCGATGATGGCCAGCGAGATGGTGAGTCCAGCAAAGCTGGTGATGATCAGCGGACGACGCCCCCAGCGGTCAACGGTGTTCATGCCAATGATCGAGCCTATGAGTCCGATGATGGCCACCACACCGGAGCCGATGATGTTGGCGGTGCGGTCGCCCTTGGTGAAGGGCGCGAGGATCGTCGGGGTGTACATCGAGATGGCGTAATAGGCGGTGGAATAGCAGAACCAGAAGCCGCAAGTGAAGATCGTGCGCTTGAGGAAGCGAGGCGTGAACAGCTTGCGGGCCGGCACGGCCTCGGGCACCACGAGCTTGATGTGCTCGGCAACTTGCAGACCGGTGACGCGGTGCATCACCTCGCGGGCATCCTGCTCACGACCGTGGGCGATGAGCCAGCGCGGCGATTCGGGCAGCTTGATACGCATGAAGAAGACGACCAGTGCCACGACGGCGCCCACCAGCAACATCGCGCGCCATGCGTAGTCGCCCATCGGCGCCACGATGAGACCCACGATGTAGGCGAACACCGAGCCGACGAACCAAAAGGCGGCCAGCGACGTGGAATGCATGCCCCGGCGCTTGTTCGACGAGAACTCCGACACCAGCGTGGCAGAGATCGGGTAATCGGCGCCGATACCCAGGCCCAGCAGGAAACGGAAGATGATCAACCACACCACCGACGGCGAGAAGGCGGTCAGCGCGCCGAAGATCACGAAGCCGAGCAGGTCGATCACATACATGGCCTTGCGACCATGCCGGTCGGTGAGATGCCCGAGCCACAGCGCACCGATGAGCGAGCCCACCAGCGCCGCCGAGACGATGATCGACTGCTGAAGCGCGCTGATATGCCACTCGTCCTTGATCAGCGGCAGGGCGACGGCGATCACAGTGAGGTCGAAGCCGTCGAGGAAGGTGCCGCCGGCGGACAACAGAGTGACACGACGCTGGAAGCGCCGCATCTGGGGAGTGTCCACCTCATCGAATCCCGTGGTGGTGAGTACTTGCGGGGAGCCCTGTGAGGGGTCGGTGCCAGAGGTCATGAGTGCTCCTGCTGAGGGGCATGGAGACGGCCACCATGGCTCGGCTCCCGCATCAGTTGATGGCGAGCTCCCCCCGAAACCCATGGCGCGCCTTCTTCGGCATGTCATGAATATCAGGGCCCTGGTTGACACGGGCACACCCGAATCGATTCAAAACGATTCGGACACTAGCCCGCCGACACAGTGGCCGCAAGACCGGGCGTTACACACGTGTAGTCCAGCAATGAAACTCATTAACCGGCTCTGACAAGGTGTTTCTCCGTGATTGCCGCACCGAGATCAGACGTTGAATGGTCGCCGGCTTCGCCAAGGGATGATCAGCGTTCGCTCATTGTTCACCGATCTGCCATGACCGGGCGTGATGATCGCGGGAGGCCTCATCAGTCTGTTGCTGCCCGCTTCGGCGCGTCGGGCCGATGGGAGACGCCTTCCGATGTCGTGGCTCCGGGCTGCCATGGCCCGCTGTGTTGGTCTGCCTCGCCATCCTGGCCAGCCTCGCGCTCCTGGTCGGCCCCGTCACCCTTTCGGCCAGGTAGTTGTTCTGATTCCGATGTCGATGAGGCCTGCGCTCGCTCATCCCGAGCCATGGCGAGAAGCTGGGTGATGCCTTCCTGCGTGAGCCCGAGCTCGGGGACCAGAGCGGGTATCTGGTCCAGGCGCAGGTCCGCGGCCCGGCCCATGAGACCCCGGGCATCGAGTGTGCCCGAACCGGGCCTTCCGGACGCGATCTCTGGCTCCCCAGAAGCTCCAGGGCCACCAGTCTCTGCGGCAAGATTCGCCAACTGGACCGCCAGAAAGCGCGAGACCGTGGGATCAGCAAGCCAATCGCTCAGCGTTGAACCGGGGTCCAGGGTCCTGGGACGCCTCCGACCGGAGACCCGCACGGTTCCCGACAGCCGGATGTCACGTGACGACGCCCCCACTGCCACGTCGTAGTCGCCGTCTTCGACGAGCCAGTCGTGCATCTCGGTATCCCAGACGCCCAGATCGGTGCGGGGCACGTCAATGCGCACCCGACATTCCTCGGAGGGTGCGAGCTCGATCACCGCATTGCCCTTGAACTCAAAGCCGGCGCGCGGATAGTCCGAGGCCTGAGCCGACAGATAGAGCTGCGGGATCTCTCGTCCCACCCGAGTGCCGATATTGCGCACGCTGAAGTCGGCATGAACGCCGGTGGCGTCGGCGCGCAGCCTGAGATCGCGATAGTCGAAATCGGTATAGGAGAGCCCATGCCCGAAGGGATAGGCGACCTCCAGCTGGCGAGCGTTGTACCACCGGTAGCCCACATGCAGCCGTTCGGCGTAAAGCACCTGATCGCGGTCACCGGGGAAATTGAAATATGTGGCCGTGTCCTGTGGTCGCAACGGAATCGTCTCAGCCAATCGTCCCGAGGGGTTGACCTCACCGAAGAGCACATCGGCAATGGCAGCCCCGCCCGCCTCGCCAAGGAGCGGGGCAGTCAGCAGCGCCGGCACCCCGGAGGTCCACTCGCCCAGCTCAACCACCACTCCCGTGTTCAGCACCACGACAGTGCGTGGATTGGCCGCGGCGATCCGTTGCACCAACTCCACCTGCGGCAGTGGCAGGGTCAACGAGGCGCGGTCACCGCCTGCCGACGCATCCCCGCCCGACAGCCCGCAGAAGACGACTGCCGCCTCCGCATCCCGGGCCGCCTCAACGGCGCGATCAGCGAGTTCGTCGTCGGATTCTCCGGAGACCCGGAAACCCGGCTCGAAGCGGACCTTTTCCTCAGCCCTCAGCTGGATCTCATCAAGGGGGACGTCTAGGAGCACCGACATCACCTGCGACGCGCCGGCTGCCTGGAAGCGTGGGTTCACCGCGAACTCGCCGATCACTGCCAGCTTCATGCCATGGGCGAGTGGCAGCAGGGGCAGTCCCTCACCGGCCTGGACCTCGCCGATATCGCTGCGAGTCGGCAACACATCATTGCGCAGGAGCACGATGCAGCGGGCCGCCGCCTCGAGCGCGACATGGTGGTGAGCGCTCACTCGCCGGGCAAGAGTGCTGTCAGCCCCCTCGGCGGCCTTCAGTGCCGTCTCGACGACACGCACACAGGCGTCGTCGCGTTCCTGGGGTTCAAGCCGGCCCTGTGCCATGGCAGCGGCGATCGCCGTCACATCCCGATCGCGGTCGGGCGGCATCGCCAGATCGGTGCCAGCGCTGAGCGCACGCACCCGGTCAAGCACCCCACCACGCCCGGACACGACGAGCCCGTCATATCCCCAGCCTTGCCGCAGCAATCCGGTGAGCAGACTCTGATCCTCGCTGCAATAGCTGCCGTTGACCCTGTTGTCTGCGCACATCACGGCCCACGGCGCCGACGACCGCACAATGCGCTCGAAGGCCCTCAGATAGACCTCGTGGAATGTCTGCTCGTCGATCACCGCGTTGACCGTCATCCGGCGCGTCGCCTGGGTGGCCGCCGCCAGAGCCGGCAGACAGGCCCCCACCCCCGATGACTGCACTCCACGGACCCATGCCTCACCCAGCTGGGCCGACAGCATCGGATCCTCCGACAGATTCTGGTCATTGCTTCCTGCCAGCGGAGCCCTCTTGGTGTTGACGCCGGGAGCCATCACCAGTCCCACCGACTGTTCTCGGGCCTCCTCGCCGATCGCGCGGGCCACCAGGGCGGCAACATCGGGATCGAAGGAGCAGCCCAGCGCGGCGGGCGAGGGAAAGGCGGTCGCGCGAGTCTGACGACGCACACCAAGGTCTCCGCCGGGTGTCGTCACGGTGAGGGGCGAATCAGCGAAGGCCAATCCGGCCGACCCCTCGGAAATGGTGAGGGACGGCAGACCCACCCGCTCGATGTCCACTGTGTGCCAGTCATCGCGCCCCGACAACAGCGACGCCTTCTCCTCCGGCGTCAGCCTGGCGACCATGCCGCGGGCCCGTTGCGCCCGCTCGTGCTGCGCGCGCGGCCCGGGACCCAGGGGCCCAGCGCCACCCCGGGCGACGAAACCGGCCGATTGATCAGACATGAGCGCCACCTTTCACCAGCCGCGCTCACCCTGCCGTGCCAGCGCAGCCACGAAACAATGACACCACAGCCGCCCAATAGCGTCCTGAACGGGCCGATGGGCGCGGCTCGGGGACAGACCAGTCGAGCAATAAGAAAAGTGGGCGATCAGACGATCTCTGGCCCCACGGATGCTCTCGGCCCTTTTGTGACCGTCGTCCCACAGAATGTAGTTGGGTTTTAAACTTGTGGCCATGAGTCAGCGTCACTATCCCAAGGGTGCTGCCAAGCGCCTGGAAATCCTCGATGCTGCGCTCGAGGTCTTCAGCCTTGACGGCTATCGCGCCACATCACTGCGGCGGGTGGCAGAACGCGTGAACCTCACACCCGCCGGCATCATGCACTATTTCAATAGCAAGGAACAGCTGCTGAGCTCCGTGTTGCAACACCGCGACGCACTGGACATCTGCGCCGTCGACCCCGACAAGCCGACCAACCCGGTCGATGCATTGGCGGAGGTGATGGACGCCAATATGAAGGTTCCCGGACTGGTGGAGCTATATCTCACCATCGCCGGGGCCGCCATCGATGAAAGCCACCCCGCCCACGAATACCTGGTGCGGCGGTATCACTGGCTCACTGGCGGGCTCACCTCGTGGATTGAGGAGATGGCTCGAGCGGGGCTGGTGCCCCAGGTGGTTTTCCCCGCAGGAGTCGCCACCGCCATCGTCGCCCAAGCCGACGGCATCCAATTTCAGTGGCTCCTCGACCAAAGCATCGATATGGGCGTGCATGTGCGTCGTGGCGGACGGCGTCTGCTCGGACTGCCCTTCGATGAGCCGATTCCACAGTTGTCGCGGCCATGGACGCTGCGACGCGCACTCGCGAACTACCCGATCTCCGAGTTGACCAAGCAGCGTGTTGACGAGGCCCGCGGGAGCCAGCGCTAGCTCCCACCGCAGCAGCCCCGAAGACACCCAAGACCCTCGACGCCATCGGGTCTCGCCGGCCCAGGGGCGGCCTCCCGCATCACCAATCCGTCGGACATCCGGGCCGAGTCCGGCCGCATTCCGCCATTTCTGGACCACCTCGGACTCACCCATCGAGGTCTCAGCCGGCCTGAGGGATCAGGCAGACTCTTCGTGGGCCCGACGCGCCCGCCATGCCGAGGCCACCATCTCGTCGAGGCTGTGGCGCATCTTCCAGTCGATGTCGCGCGCTGCCTTGTCGCCACGGGCCACGATCCGAGCCGGGTCTCCAGGGCGCCGTGGCGCGATCCGAGGGGTGAAGGAGATTCCGGTGACCCGAGCGATGGCGTCCATGATCTCGCGCACCGATGAGCCGGTGCCGCTGCCCAGGTTGTAGGCCGTCTCCAGCTGCTTGCCAGCCATCATCTGCTCGGCGGCAGCGACGTGGGAACGCGCCAGATCGGCCACGTGCACATAGTCGCGCACGCAGGTGCCATCCGGGGTCGGATAGTCGTCACCATTGATCTGCGGCGTGCCACCGTTCAGCAGCAGATCAAAGACGATCGGAAAGAGATTGTGCGGGCTGGTGTCATACAGCTGGTCGCTGCCCGAGCCCACCACGTTGAAATAGCGCAGATTGACGCCCTGCCATTGATCGTCAACAGGCACCATGTCGTTATTGAGCCATTCTCCGATCAGCTTCGTCTGACCATAGGGCGACTCAGGATGCAGGGCGGTGTCCTCAGTCACCTCATCAACATCGGGAGTGCCGTAGACCGATGCCGACGAGCTGAAGACATAGCGATGAACACCGGCGGAGCGCATGGCGCGCAACACTGAAACCGTGCCCGTGGCGTTCTGGTCATAGGTATGGAGCGGACGGGTCACCGAGACCCCGGCATATTTGAAACCGGCCACGTGCACCACGCCCTCACAGTGATGCTCCTCCAGGGTGCGCTGCACCAGGCCGGTGTCGAGGATGGTTCCCCGCACGAAGGGCACGCCCTGGGGCACGAATCCCTCATGACCGCTCGACAAATCGTCGATGACCACCGGATCGATGCCCGCTTTCTGGAAGGCCTGCACGATATGGGAGCCGATATATCCGGCACCACCTGTAACCAACCAACTCATGAACGCTCCTTCAGCATCGTGGACGTCAACCCATCGTGGCAGCGTCGACGATGGGATCGTGGGCGTGGCAGGGTAAGCCCGGCCCGACGACACCACCGGTCAACTGGACCACGTTCTCATGCTGCCTACTGACACGCGCACCCCTCAAGGCCGACACACCTGTAGATTCTCCTTGCACGCAAGCTTCACGCACCCCCGTCATGCCTCGTGGAATCGTCTCCCATAGGGACGATCTTGCGTGCGGGGCAGCTTTGGTGAGCCTATCGGTCGTCGCACTGATGAGACTCAGATCTCCTGGGCTCACCGTCCCTCTAGCATCCTGACCGCGCCACAAGGGAGGTTCACATGCGCAAGAAATGGTTGTTCCTGGGCATTGCGACGCTCGGTTTTCTACTCGTTCGCTTCGCCATCCCCACCGGGGGCGCCCTGACGCCAAGCGCCAAGGGTGCGCTGGCGGTCGCGGTCTTCGCCATCATCGTGTGGGTCACCCAGGCTGTTTCCGACGCGCTTTCGGGCTTCCTGATCGTGCTGTTGCTCGTCTTGTCGAGCGCCACCAACCTCGCAGGCTCTTTCGCCGGTTTCGCCAACACCTCGCTGTGGCTGATCGTGGTGGGCTTCATCATGGCGGCCGCCATGGAGAAGTCGGGCCTGAGCGAACGCATCGCCCTCACCGTCGTGCGCTTGGCCGGCGGCTCGGCGATCAAGATCTATTGGGCGATTGCCGCCGTGATGGCAGTGCTCACCTTCCTCGTGCCCTCAATCACCGCGCGCACGCTGCTGATGCTGCCGATCATCATGGGCATCGGCCAGGCGTTCGGCGCCGAGCGGGGCAAGAGCAATATCGTCAAGGCCCTCATCTTCATCGTGGCGATGAGCGGAACCATGATGAGCATCGGCGTGCTCACCGCCCATGTGGGCAATCCGGCCACCGTCGGCCTGATCCAGGCCGCCACCGGACACACCGTCTCCTGGTCGGAATGGTTCAAGGTGGGTGGCCCGCCGGCATTCGTCCTCTCGGCGCTGTCGGTGGTCGTGCTGTCGATCATGTGGAAGCCGGAGACCTCACGAGTCGAGGGCGCCAAGGATTACATCGCCGGCGAGCTCCAGCGACTCGGACCGGTGAAGAAGAGCGAGTGGTACACCCTGGCGGTCTTTATGGTCACCCTGGTGCTGTGGGCCACCGAGCCCCCGATGCTGTCCACGATCGTGGTGGGCATCATCGCGGTGATCCTGCTGCTCCTGCCCGGTGTCGGAGTGCTCGAGTGGAAGGAAGCCCAGGACAAGGTGCCGTGGAATGTGTTCATGGTGTACGGCGCCGGCCTGTCGATGGGCACGGCACTGACCACCTCTGGCGCCGCCAAGTGGCTCGCCACCACGATGTTCGGGCCGATCACGCATCTGTCGATTCCGCTGCAGATGATCATCCTGTTGTGGTTCATCACCATCCTGCAGGTGTTCTTCACCGGCGGCGGGCCGAAGACCAATGCGCTGACTCCGATCATCCTGGCCCACGCCGGCGCGATCGGCGCGAACCAGGCCTCGTTCGGGCTGATCCTGGGCATGAACATGAACCACCAATATCTGCTGCCGGTGAGCAATATGCCCAATGCCGTGGCCATGGGCACCGACTTCATCAGCTCCCGCGAGCTCATCAAGACCGGCGCGGTCATGAGCGTGCTGGGCGCGGCCTTCATGAGCGTCATGGTGCTCACCTATTGGTCGTGGCTGGGCATGGTCGGCTGATTTCCACCAGCACCGCATAGTCGCCCCCACGGCAAGTCCATCCTCGTAGAATCGGGACCATGCCTCACGTGTTGGGTATCGACGTTGGCGGCTCGGGGATCAAGGGTGCTCCGGTCGACCTGCAGGCTGGCGAGCTCGCCATGCCGCGCCGAAAAGTGCTCACCCCCAAGCCTTCGACGCCGCAAGCCTGCGCCGAAGCGATGCAGATCATCGTCGACCAGTTCGCCGATGAGATCGAAGGTCCGATTGGCGTCGCGGTACCGGCCCCGGTGATCCACGGCGTCACGCCATTCATGGCCAATCTGGATCAAAGTTGGGTCGACCTCGACGCCGACTCCTATCTTTCCGAGATGCTCGGTCGCGAGGTGGTGTTGGTCAACGATGCCGATGCCGCCGGCGTGGCCGAGATGGAATATGGCGCCGGGCATGGGCAGATGGGCACCGTGGTCATGACCACCCTGGGCACCGGGGTGGGTACCGCCTTGTTCTATGACGGCCATCTGGTGCCCAATACCGAGCTGGGCCATATCGAAATTAATGGCCGTGACGCCGAGACGCGTGCCGCCTCGTCATATATGGATCGGGCGGAGGTCGGTTATAAGAAATGGGCCAAACACCTGCAGCGTTATTACTCCACCCTGGAGAAGCTCCTGTGGCCCGATCTGTTCATCGTCGGCGGCGGCGTGAGCAAGGACTATGAGCGATTCCTGCCTCTGCTCTCGTTGCGCACCCCGATCGTGCCGGCCACGCTCCGCAATGGAGCGGGCACCATTGGTGCCGCCAGGGCTGCCGCCCTGCGGGTGGGTGCACGTCAGGAGGCCGCACGTCAGGAACTCACGGCGGCCGTCTGATCATTGATCAACTCCGAAACCACATAACGGGGGAGGGGTGGACATTCTTGCGGTGTCCACCCCTCCCCCGTTACGAATCGGTACCGGAACCTGAGTCCGCATGCGCGACGGCCAGTGGCGGCCCACCAGCCACCCGAACATCGGGGATCTCCCCGCTGCCCAAAGACCGATGACGCGCGGCCTCGATGTCAGGAATAGTGAGATGACCGCTCGCACCCCAGGTCCCAGGTGCGGGCAGGTGGCCCACGAATAGGCGACTGTTCTGGAGGGGCTGGCCCCAGGTCTATTGCCCTGAGAACCGTGTCAAAATGACCATGACGTACGCACTCTCGCCATTCCAAAATCCCCAGTTTGTACGAATCGCCAAACTGGACAATGCACCGCATCGTAGGGATCGCCGCTCCGCAGGGATCACCACGCTGTACCGATTACCGAGCTGAACAAATTGCCACATCGTACAAATCGCCACGCTGTACGGAGTAGCTATCGCACACAGCTCGAGTTGTACCGGTTACCGCTGTGTGGCCACGAGCTGGGTCGCCGCAAGCCCGCGCGGGCTGAAGGGTGACCGACCTGCGGGACCTGTGGCGCGGGCGATTATGCGCAAGCCCGCGGGCTCAAGGGTGACGATGGCGGAACAGCAACGATTGCCGCTGTGTGCACAGGCCTGTCGCCCAAGACGCTGGTGCCCAAGTTTGCCGAGAGACAAGTTTGCCGAGAGACTTGTTCCTCGGGTACACGCGGGCTCGCGCACGTGGTCACGTGAATTGTCGAAGTTTGACGCTTGTTCCCCGGGTACACACGGGCCCGCGTGTCCAAATTACCGTTATGTACGAATTACCACTGCGTACGAGCATTCGCCGTGTACGGATTGCCACGATTTCTCAAGAGAGTGGCCCAGGTCGTCGGCAAGCGACCTTCATATCGACCTATTTCCCACTCTCGCCGCGAGCCGCCGCCCACCACACATTGGTCAATGATTCACGGGCCGCTACAGCGCGTCACTCACGCTCTAGCGGCCCGTGTCTCATCCCGACATCAGCCGGTGGCTGACCGCCGGATCAGGAGACAGCCTTCTCCAGCTTCGGGGTCATATTGTCCAACATGTAGTTCACAGCCAGGGTGCTGCCGATGGAGAACGCGCTCGACAGATCGCCGTCAATCACCACGTCATGACCGGCCTGGACCGTGGACAACTGCTTCCACTGCGCATCATCGGTGATCTGAGTGGTGTCGATGTAGATCGGGAAGGCAACGATGAGATCGGCGTTGAACGAGCTCAGCTGCTCGCTCGACACGCTCACCGAGAAGCCCGAGCTGCCCGGTGTCATCGAAGCGATCGTCGGGTTCTGCTTGAATCCAAGCTTCTCCAGCGCGGAAAGGCGGGTGTCACCCTCCACATAGGCACCCCAGCCCTGGCTGGTGCGAGTGGCGACGGTGACAGTCTTGTCCTTCCACTGCGGATGGGCCTCAGCGACCTTCTTGTAGCTGGCGTCAACGCCATCGAGGAGCTCCTTGCCCTTGGCCGGCTGGCCCAGAGCGGTGGCGATCATGGTCACCTGCTGATCCATGTTGGCCAGATAGCTTGCCCCACCCTGAGGAATACCAACGGTGGTGGCGATCTGCGACAGGCGGTTGTACCGGTCCTGATCGCCGGAGCTCTTCACGTCGAGGATCAGATCAGGCTTGAGGCTCGCGATCTGTTCATAGCTGGGCTCCATCGTGGCGATGATCGTCGGAGCGGTCGTGTACAGCCCCTTGGCCCACGGGCCGACACCCTCGCCGCCGAAGTTGAGCCAGTCTGAGGCCCCGACGGGCTGGACACCCAGGGCAAGCGCGGTCTCCGCGTCACCCCAGCCCAATGCGACCACGCGCTTGGGCGCCTGGTTGATGGTCACCTTCCCGAAGGCGGTGTCCACGGTTTGGGGGAAGCTTCCCGAGGAGGCTCCTCCCGACGAGCTGGCACTCGATTTCGATGACGATGCCGAGCCGGAGCAACCAGCGAGCAGCAGGGACAGGACGGCGATCAATGCGACCACCGCGCGGCGCAGAGTCATATCAAACCTTTCTCAGATCACTGTTATTCACATCACGTCATGGGCGTCGGGAACACCGTGCTCACCCACAACGAGGGCACGGCGATCTGTGACGACACCATGGCGCTTCTCTTCTGTGATTCTTCTGCGATACCGCCGACATCGGCGGTCATACAACAAATCCCAGAGGCCTGCTCAGCGTAGCTTAGGTAAGCCTTAGCTAACGCCGCATCTCTGTTCTAGACTCTGTTCTCGTGACCGCCGAACTGACCGCAGCACCGCACACGGCTCAGCTCGCGTCTCCACATTCGCCGCAGGCGAACCGGCGACGTCTCTTCGGCGCCATCATTGGGATCGTTCTGCTCGCGGCGGCCTTCGGCGCCAGTCTCGCGATCGGCTCGCGCACGATCCCTGTGGGCAGCGTCTGGCAGGCACTCATGGGCTCTGCACACGGCGAGGAGGCCCAGATCATCACGACTCTGCGTCTACCACGCACCGTGATCGGACTGCTCGCCGGCGCCGCTCTCGGCGTGGCCGGAGCGCTCATCCAGGCGGTCACCCGGAACCCCCTGGCCGATCCCGGAATCCTCGGCGTCAATTCCGGGTCAGCCTTCGCGATCGCTCTCGGCGTGGGGGTCTTCGGCGCCAGCTCACCGGGCCAATATCTATGGTTCGCCTTCGCCGGAGCCCTGCTCGCCACCGTGGCGGTCTATCTCATCGGCGCATCAGGCAGCGGCTCGGTAAGCCCGGCGCGCATCACACTGGCCGGTATGGCTCTGGGGGCAGTGCTGAGCGGCATCACCTCCGCGATGCGGCTTGCCGACGACCGCCGGTTCTCCATCATCCAGGCCTGGCAGGCCGGGTCCTTCGCTGATCGCAGTTGGGACGTCATCATCCCGACCGTGCCCTTCTTGGCGGTCGGGATGATCGTGGCCGCTTTTCTGGGCCGTTCGCTGGACGCCATCGCGCTGAGCGATGACCTTGCCCGGGCGCTTGGCACGAATGTGAACCGTGCCCGCATCCTGGCGCTCGTGTCCATCACGCTCCTGGCCGGTGGCGCCACGGCAATGGTGGGGCCGATCGTCTTCGTAGGGCTCATGGTGCCCCACCTGGCCCGGTGGATCGCCGGGCCACGACAGGGCTGGATCATGGCCCTCTGCCTCGTCTACGCCCCGGTACTGGTGTTGGCGGCTGACACCGTGGGACGCGTGATCCTGCGTCCGGGCGAGGTCGCCGTCAGCGTCGTCACGGCTTTCATCGGAGGGCCCGTGCTGATCTATCTGGTGCGGCGGACAAAGGCCGGCAAGCTATGAGCGCCTCCCGTTCCTCGAACAGGTCTCCCTCGAAGGGGGCCGATCACCCCCGCAGCGGGGCACAGAGCTCACCGCACAGCGCCGCGACATCGCAGGCCGCACCCCGCGCAGTGGCTCCTTCATCCGCCGACGCCCCCCACAACCCGGCGGCGCGATCAGCGCCGAGCCCGATGGGACTGTGGCGTCACCGGGTCCCGCGTCGCATGATCATCACCTGCGTCACGATCGGTGTCGCATGCGTGCTCATGACGCTCGTGGCGCTGAGCCTGGGCGACTATCCGCTGAGCATTCCCCAGGTGGTCTCGGCCCTCTTCAGCGACCAGGGTTTCGCCACGACGATCGTCACCCAATGGCGGGCACCCCGCGTGATGGCTGCGCTCGTCTTCGGCGCCGCCCTGGGGCTGTCCGGCTCGCTGTTCCAGACGCTCACCGACAATCCCCTGGGCTCACCCGATGTGATCGGCTTCTCCACCGGCTCATACACCGGCGTCCTCATCGTCACCACGATGGGCGCGACCGGGGCCGCGAGCACCTCGATCGCCGCCGTGGTCGCTGGAGTCGTTACGGCCGCGATCATCTATGCGCTGAGCTGGCGCCATGGCGTGCAGGGCTTCCGACTCATCGTGGTGGGCATCGCCGCCACGGCGATGCTGACTGCGGTAAACACCTTCTTGCTGCTGCGCATGCGCACCGAGGTGGCCATGACCGCGTCGATCTGGGGCGCAGGCTCCCTGTCCCTCACGAACTGGGGACAGCTCACCTTCGCCCTGCCCGCCACCGCGGCACTCATCGTGGGCACGCTCCTCCTGGCTCGTCCCCTGCGCCAGCTCGAGCTCGGTAACGACACGGCCCAAGCCCATGGAACACGCGTCGAGAGCTCACGCCTGGCGATCCTGCTCGTGGGCGTGGGGCTCGTCGCCGTGGTCACTGCCGCAGTCGGGCCGATCGCCTTCATCGCCCTATCAGCTCCACAGGTGGCCCGGCGTCTGGCTGGGGCAGCGGGCATCCCGCTGCTCGCCTCGGCCTTCACCGGCGCATTCCTGCTGGTGAGCGCCGATATCGTGGCTCAGCATGTGGCCACGAACCCGATTCCGGTCGGCCTGGTCACCATCGTGCTCGGCGGTGCCTATCTACTCGTCCTGCTCTTCAGAGAGGCACGCTCATTGTGACCAAATCCACTTCTGCCCCCGCGCCGATCACCGGAACAGATCCTGCGGAGGTCACAAAGAAGCAGTCTGGCGGGGATCATTCCCCCTACGACATGGGAAGCCCCCACGAGACCAGCCGACTGGGCGCCGAGCATGTGAAGCTTTCCTATGGCGACCGGGTGGTGACCTCCGACCTCACCGTGCACATCCCCCCCGGCTCGTTCACCGTGATCATCGGCCCCAATGCCTGCGGCAAATCAACGCTCCTGCGCGGGCTGTCCCGCCTGCTCAAGCCCAAGGGTGGCGAGGTGGTGCTCGACGGCAAGGCCATCAGCAGTTACCGCACCAAGGAGGTGGCCCGCATCGTCGGTCTACTGCCTCAATCGTCGACCGCGCCGGAGGGCATCACGGTGGCCGATCTGGTGGCCCGGGGCCGCTATCCCCACCAGGGCCTGATCCGGCAGTGGAGCCATGATGATGAGTGGGCCGTTAACGACGCCATGACCGTGACCGGGGTCTCCGAGCTACGCAATGCCCCCGTCGACCAGCTATCGGGCGGGCAGCGTCAGCGCGTCTGGACGGCCATGGCGCTGGCCCAACAGACGCCGATCCTGCTGCTCGACGAACCGACGACCTATCTGGACATCTCTCACCAGATCAGCCTGCTGAATCTGTTCTCCGAGCTGAACCGGGACGGGACAACCATTGTCGCGGTGCTCCACGACCTCAACCAGGCCGCCCGCTATGCCACGCATCTGATCGCGATGAAGGACGGCTGGATCGTGGCCGAGGGCACGCCGCGTGAGGTCATGACCGAGCAGCTGATGCGTGAGGTCTTCGACATCGACGCCCTGGTGATGGACGATCCGATCACCGGCACCCCGATGGTGGTCCCCCGGTGATCGCACCTCTCCCGCGCCGCAGACGAGCCGTCGGAGGCATGGTTGGGGCCGGCCGGGGTTGCCGTCTCACATCCGCTCGGGCGCGGCGATCCCCAGCAGGTCGAGCCCGGTTGCCAGCACACGCTTGGTGGTGGCGCACAGAGCAAGTCGCGAGGTGCGCACATCACCGTCAGACTTGAGCACCGGGCAGTTCTCGTAGAACGTCGAGTATTTGGTGGCCAACTCATAGAGGTAGATGCACAGCTTGTGCGGCGTCAGATCATTGGCGACCTCGTCGACGGCATCACCGAAACGCGTCAGCCACAGCGCGAGCTCCTGCTCGGGCACCTCATCGAGCACGCTGATCGTGTCGCCCGACAGCCCCTCGGCATCGGCCTTGCGCAGGATCTGGCTCACCCGGGCATGCGCATATTGCAGATAGGGGCCAGTGTCGCCGGTGGTCTGGGTCATCCGCACCGGATCGAAGACATAGTCCTTCTGCAGCGAGTTCGACAGATCGGCATATTTGATCGCCGCCAGAGCGATCTCAGGTGCGGCATGCTCCTCGGCTTCGTCGAGCAGATCGTTGAGATGTACCGCCGTGCCCTCACGGGTGGAGAACTTCTTGCCATCGGCGCCGAGCACCATGCCATAGCCCACGTGCTGGGCGCTCACCCAGGCGGGAAGATAACCGGCCTCGCGGCAGACGGCGAAGACCATGTTGAAGTGATAGGTCTGCTCTGAGCCCACCACATAGATCAGCCGGTTGGCCTCCAAGTCCTGCACCCGATAGCGCACCGCCGCCACGTCGGTGACGTCGTAGCCATAACCGCCCTGTGAGTTACGCAGGATCGCCGGTGCGTCAAAGCCCTTCACGAAGACCACCAGCGCACCCTGGTCAAGCTTGGCGATGCCGCGCTGCTCCAGGTCATCGCAGACCTCGGGAAGCATCTCGTTGTAGATGGACTCGCCGGCATAATCGGCATCGGTGAGCAGTACACCCATGCGGGCATAGGTCTTGTCGAAGCCCGCCTTGGACAGATCGATCATCTTGCGCCACATGGCGCGGGTGCCAGGGTCGCCGTTCTGCAGCTTGACGACGCGCTCACGGGCTCGATCAGCGAAGCTCTCATCGTCCTTCAGATGGGCGTTGGCGCGCTTGTACAGCTCCTCGGCGCCAGCCAGGTCGAGGCTGTCAAGGTCCAGCTTCTCGTCGAGCGCCTGCTCGATGAGCATGCCGAATTGGCGTCCCCAGTCACCGATGTGGTTCTGGGCGATCACGGTGTGACCCTTGGCGCGCAGCACGCGGTTGAAGCAGTCGCCGATGATCGTGGACCGCAGATGGCCCACGTGCATCTGTTTGGCGGCGTTGGGCGCCGAATAGTCGATCACGACAGTCTGCGGCAGCTCGGTGGGCGTGATGCCGCAGTGCTCGTCGTGCAATTGATCGGTGACGGCCTCGGCCAGCACATCGGCACGCAGGCGGAAGTTGAGGAAGCCGGGTCCGGCGATCTCCACCGGCTCACACAGATCACTCACATCGAGGCGGTCGACGATCTCCTGGGCCACCTGGCGGGGCGGCTTGCCCTCCTGCTTGGCCAGGCGCAGCGCCACATTCGACTGGAAATGGCCGAATTGGGGCTTGGTGGCCGGGCGCATCTCGGGGTCGATACCCGCCACGGATTCGACACGTTCGGACAGCTGCGAGGGCAAGGACGACATGGGTGCCATTGTTTCACGACCAGGCGCGACGGCCGTAGGTGCGCCCGCCACACCGGTGGGCCAACTGGGAGCGTCCACGCCGCCGCCCGCCACGCCGAGGGGACGCAGGGACGGTCCCGCGGCGATGGCTACCGTGGCTGCATGCAGATCAGCGTTATCGGCTGCGGATATCTCGGCGCAGTGCATGCCGCCTGTCTGGCCGAGGCGGGCCACGAGGTCGTCGGCATCGATGTGGACGCCGCCAAGGTGGCCGGATTGCAGGCCGGTGAACCGGGCTTCCATGAGCCCGGCCTCGCCGAGCTACTGACCCGCACGCTGGGCCATGGCCTGCGATTCACCACCGATCCGGGTGCGCTGGCACAGGCCGAGGTGATCTACCTCACGGTCGGCACCCCGCAGGTGGGGCAGAGCAACCAGGGTCAGGGGCTGGCGACGCGAAGGCAGGCCACCCTGGGACAGGCGGACCACGGACAAGGAGAACCGCACGCCGAGCAGCGGCGCGGGCGGGCCCTCTCCGGTGGGCGGGCTTGTGACGGACACGCCGACCTGTCACAGCTCGATGCGGCGCTGTGCCAGGTGGAGGCCCATGCCTCGCGCACCCACCGAACCCTGGTGGTGGGCAAGTCGACGGTGCCAGTGGGCACCGCCGCCCAGCTGGCCGCACGCCTTTCCCGGTGCGACGCCGACTTGGTGCTGGCATGGGAGCCGGAGTTCGTGCGCGAAGGCCATGCGATCGCTGACACCCGCTCGCCCACGCGCCTGGTGCATGGCCTGCCCGACAACGCCGAACAGGCCGAATTCGCTCAGCATCGGCTGGCGCAGTGCCATGCCGGCCATGACGCCAAGACGCCCCGGGTGGCTGTGGACTATGCGACTGCTGAGTTGGTGAAGGCGTCCGCTAACGCCTTCCTGGCGACCAAGATCAGCTTCATCAATGCGATGGCCGAGGTCTGTGATGCGGCAGGTGCCGATGTGACCGCGCTGAGCGCTGCCCTGGGCCTCGACCCCCGGATCGGCCCGGCGTTCCTGAATGCCGGCATCGGATTCGGCGGCGGCTGCCTCCCCAAGGATCTGCGAGCCCTGCAGGCACGCGCCAATGAGTTGGGCGCCACCCCTGCCGCGGAGCTACTCGGGCACGTGGATGCGCTCAACCTGCACACTCGCGACCGGGCGACCGATGCCCTGACCATGCTGTGCGAGGGTGACCTGACCGGACGCCGGGTCACCATCTTGGGCGCGGCATTCAAGCCCGACAGCGACGATCTGCGCGACTCCCCCGCGCTGAAAATAGCCGATCGGGCGCGAGACCACGGCGCACTCGTGACGATCACCGATCCGGTATCCACAGCTCGCCTAGGCGAGCTGCACACCAGCTTCCGGGTGGTCGACGATCCCCTCACCGCTGCCACGGACGCCGACGTCGTGGCATTGCTCACCCCCTGGGAGCAATACCTTCGCCTCGACCCCAACGAGCTGGGCACGGTGGTGGCCCACAAGGCCCTGCTCGATGGCCGCAATGCTCTCGAACCGCACGCCTGGAAACAGGCGGGATGGCGTTACGCAGGAATGGGCCGGCGCTGAGTCAGCGGTCGTGCTCGGCCAGGGCGTCAGTCACCGAGGTCTCGCGATCACCAAGAATCGGCTTGCGATGCGTCACTCGGTCCCAGACCAACTTGATATTCGCTGGTAGCTCCCGAACCTGCCCGGTGCGCCAGGTGGTGGTGTTGTGCGATTGTTCGTCGCCCACGCCGATGGCATCCCGGATACCGGTGACCCGGCATGTGGTGACGGCGCGGTCCAGGTGGTAGCTCTGGCCCACGACCGTGATCGAGTTCACCCCGAAGATGGCGTGTGCCCGGTAGCAGGAGTCGTAGGTGTCGAGCCCGGCGTAGTCGGCCACCACATCGCGTTGCGGGACACCACGGTTGCGCAGATAGCTGCGCATCGCGCCGGGCTCCGAATAGGTGACCGTGCGATTGTCGCCGCTGACCAGGATCACCTTCACCTTGCCGGCGACATAGAGGTCGTAGGCCGCGTCAAGTCTTCCGATCAGATAGCGCGAGGGTGAGCCGTCGGCGTTCAATCCGGCCCCCAGAACCAGCGCGACATCGCGCGAGGGGGCGCTGTCTGTTGAGTAGATGCTGTCGTGGGCACTTGCGTGCACCCACAACCATGGTCCGCCAACGACCAAGCAGGCGAGCACGACGATGCCCACCAGGACCACCCTGATCGGATGACTCAGACGTCGTCTCACCGCGCTCACCCACTCAACGCTATAGCGCCCTCACGCACGCTCTCAGGGCGCGCGCCGCGCGCCGGCAGGAAAACCTGCACAAAAACAGGACGGTGACGCATCGGTTCAGCTCGGTCGCGACTCAGGATGCATGAACCAGCGCCTGAGCATCTCGGTGCGCTGCGTCACCTGATCGGTGGTGCAGCGCGCCAGCTCAGGACCACCGCAGGCACGTCGAAGCGCGGCATGCACATGGGAATGGGGCACACCACTGGTGCGTGCATATTGCGAGACCAGCGAGTTGAGCTGCTTGCGGGAGCTCTCCAGCGCCTTGTGCAGACGCTGCGTCTCGGGCACCCGCTCGCGACGATCGGCACGATCATGGCGGCGCAGTTGCTTGCGTTGACGCTCTTTGAGCAGCGCGCTCACCTGATCTGGCTCCAGCAGTCCCGGCAGTCCGAGATAGTCGGCCTCGTCCTGGCTGGTGGCCTCGGCCGGCAGGCCATAGGCCTGCGAGTCATAGAGCACATGGTCGAAATTGGCGTGGGAATCGAGGGCCTCAAAGCTGCCCAACAGGTCGTCGCTGGCACCCTCGGCCGCATGTGCCTGGGCGATCAGCGCCTCCTCGGGCGCCCAGAGATCCCCCTCGTCGTTCTTGGGCTTGCCGATCACATGATCGCGTTCGCGTTCCAGCAGCGTGGCATGAGCGAGGATGATCGGCACCGTGGGCAGAAAGACCGTGGCCGTCTCGCCTCGACGTCGGGTGCGCACGAAACGCCCCACCGCCTGGGCGAAGAACAGCGGCGTGGACACCGACGTGGCATAGACGCCCACCGCGAGGCGCGGCACATCGACGCCCTCGGAGACCATCCGCACCGCCACCATCCACCGGCTCTGGGACGCCGAGAACTCGCTGATCCGATCATTCGATCCGGCGTCATCGGACAGCACGAGCGAGACGGATTCGCCAGTGATCTGGTGCAGGATCTTCGCATAGGCCCTGGCCAGCTGCTGGTCAGAGGCGATCACCAGGCCTCCGGCGTCAGGCATATGGGTGCGCACCTGCGTCAATCGTGCGTCGGCCGCACCCAGCACCGCCGACATCCACTCTCCCTTGGGGTCCAAGGCCGTGCGCCAGGCTGCCGCCGAAAGATCCTTGGTGAGCGGGGCCGCCAGATCGGCCTCGACCTCGTCGCCCATCTTGGTGCGCCAGTGCATCTGACCGCCATAGGCCATGAACAACACCGGACGCACCACCTGATCGCGCAGCGCTTCGGCATAGCCATAGGTGAAATCGGGGGCCGAGTGCAGGGAGCCGTCATCGTGGCGCTCATAGCGGATGAAGGGGATGGGGCTGTCGTCACTGCGGAAGGGCGTGCCGGTGAGGGCCAGACGCCGGGTCGCCGGCTCGAACGCCTCGGCGATCGCATCTCCCCAGCTCAGCGCGTCACCGGCGTGGTGGATCTCGTCGAAGATCACCAGGGTCTTGAAGTTCTCGGTGCGCGCTCGATAGTGGAAGACCCGTGCCGCGACGCCCGCGTAGGTGACGACGGTGCCGTCGAACTGTCGGCTACGGCCCCGCCGTGACGAGCCGCTCAGGCCTGGATCAAGCTGGATCCCAACCTTCGAGGCCGCCTCAGCCCACTGGCTCTTCAGGTGCTCAGTGGGACAGACGACCGTGACGCGCTGGATGATGCGGGCGCTGAGCAGCTCGGCGGCCACGCGCAGCGCGAAGGCCGTCTTACCGGCGCCGGGCGTGGCCACGGCCAGGAAGTCACGGGGTGCGCGCTCGCGGTACTGCTCCAGCGCGGCGGCCTGCCAGGCACGCAGCCGGCTCGAGGTGCCCCAGGGCGCTCGGCCCGGATAGGCCGGTGAGAAATGGTCAAAGGCCGAGGTGCTCATGCGTTGACCCTCCGCTGTCGGCCGATCGCGGCTTGCATGCGGCGTCGTCGGGCCCAGCCGGGTCGGCCGCTATGACAGGGGTTTGTGCGTACAGTGCGCCCGAAGAACCGCGTCGGACCAGGCACTCGCATAGGTCTCCGGACTTTAGCCCATCGGGTCAAGCCAGGTGACGGCAGCCGGATGGCGACTTGGTGGACCGCGTCGGGTCCGTCGGTATCCGTAACCCGTCCCTGGATGTTTCGCAGGGCTGACTCGTCGGCGGCGACCCGCTCGGGCCTTATGTTGCTGGTTTCGATGCGTCTCATCACCAAAACCAGCAGCTTGGTGCCCACCGCGCGAGAGTGCCGTGGACCGGCGGTGTGGGTCCCGTTGCCGAGAGCTGGGCGCCCGGGCTCGGACGAGCAGCCGCGATGACCCCCGCAGCCGTCTCAGAGTTATCCACAGCTTTTGTGGACGAGGCAGTGGATAACCGGCCTGTCCTGTGAAGACGCGCCGGGAGAGCTGTGCGCTCCGGTGTGGAGCGAGAAATCACAAATGTGTAATTCCGGCGAAGGGGATGCATCGCGGCGCTCACTCCCGTAGAAAAGGAGAGCGTTGCTCATTGGCTGCAGTGACCAGCGTCACGGGAAAACACGCGCAACCACTCGGCGGGCCGGCAAAACCCCTCCAGGGCTTTGCGCCGCCATCATCGGCGAGGGTGACGCCCGATGGATTGCGTGTGCGCAGCGAAAGCCGGAATCGTCACCGCCTGTCTTCGGCTTCGAGGGGTCCTTCCACCCGGGAGGACCCCTCCTCGCTGTTTCTGTGCAAGGAGGGGAAGACCCGCCGCGGACCAGCCATCATCCTCTGCCACGACTCCCAGACAAAAGAACCCGGGACCCGCCATCACAGCGAGTCCCGGGTTCTTGAAGAGCCTCTTCTCGTTGCCGCCTCGCACTGCGTCAAAGCCGCCAGACGGCTCGCGGGTGTTCAGCGGACAGTTGCTCAGCCCTCGCGGAAGACCACTCCCATCCCGCCTCGCGGATAGTGCCAGGTGAGCGTCCCGGGAGGAGCTACCGCCAGGCAGGTGCCGCACTCGAGGCAGGCCGCGTATTCCACCGAGATGGTGCCATCGGGTTCTTCGGAGTACACATGGGCCGGGCACACCTGCACGAACAGCTTGCCGGCGCCGGTGCGCTTGGCCTCCTCCTGGTGCACCTCGATATGCGATTCTTCCTCGTCGGTCTCATAGGCGTCATGCGCCAGACGCTCAGGGATGCTTGCCAAATAGTCGATCATCACTTCTCCCCTCTCACAGCGCCTTCAGTGCGGTGATTCCGTCACGGACGAGCTCGCCAAGCCGCACACTCGATTTCTTGAACGCGCGCGTGGCCACCTTGATGGCATGTGTGCGCGGCCTGGTGTCCATATTGAACATGCCGTGCATCACATCGGCGATCATCTCGCCGTAGGCCCCGTACATGCGGGGGCTGTCGAGCAGCTCTGGCATGTGTGCATAGGTGCGCATGTCCTGCCCCACGAAGTCGCGCTGAAGATTGCGCTCGTAGCGGGCCATCGACTCGTCGGAGTAGTCCTTGTCGGTCAGCGCACGATGGGCGGCCGAGGCCGCCGCCAGCGCACTGCCCGCCGCCAGGTCCATGCCGCGGATGGTCAGACCGGTGTTCAGGGTGAACCCAGCCGCATCGCCCACGATCATCAGGCCGGGACGATGCAGCTCGTGGGCCACCATCGCCGGGCCGTCCTCGATGGTGAGGTGGCAGCCGTATTCGCGCAGTTGGCCCCCTTCGAGCAGCGGTGCGATCGCCGGATGTGCCAGGAAATGGTCGTGCACATCACTGGAGGCCAATCCCTTGGCCACCAGGTCGTCGAGCCGCAGCACGACGCCGATCGAGATCGACTCCTTGTTGGTGTACAGGAAGCCGCCACCGGCCACACCTTGGGTGCAGTCGCCGACCACGGCATAGGCCGTGCCCTCGTCGCCCGAGCAGTGGAAACGTTGCTCGATCGTCTCGGGGTCGAGCGCGATCACCGACTTCACGCCCACGGCCAAGGACTTCTTGGGTTCCTTGGGACGGATGCCGGCCTGCTGGGCGATGAACGAGTTCACGCCGTCAGCGGCGATCACGATGCGGGCGCGCAGTTCGTCCTCGCCCGCACGCACGCCGACCACCTGGCCGCCCTCGATCACCAGCTCATCGACCTTGACGCCGGGCATCACCATGACGCCGGCCTCCTCGCACTGCTCGGACAGCCAGGCGTCGAGCTTGGCGCGCAACACGCTCACCGCGTTGACCGGTTCGGCCAGACGCTGGTCCCAGTAGTCGATGTTCACCGTCGAGGTGGGGTTGGCGAAGCTCACCACATTGCGCGTGATGCGCCGTTCCACCGGGGCGTTGTCGACGAACCCGGGGAACACCTGCTCCATCACGCGGCAGTAGAACACGCCACCCGACAGGTTCTTGGAACCCGGCTGGGCGGCACGCTCGATGAGCACCACCGAATGGCCTTGCTGGGCCAGCTTGTAGGCGGCGGTGCAACCTGCCACACCACCACCGATCACCACGACATCAAAGATGTCTTCGTCTTCGTCAGCCATCGTTACGCTTTCAGGGCTTCGGTGAGCTGCGGCAGCACCTGGGTGAGATCGCCCACGATGCCATAATCAGCAGCCTTGAAGATGGGAGCGTTCTTGTCGTTGTTGATGGCGACCACCACCTTGGAGTCGAGCATTCCGGCCAGATGCTGGATCTGCCCCGAGATGCCGACGGCCACATAGACGTCGGGTGCCACGGTGAGGCCCGAGACGCCGATATAGCGGTCCTTGGGGAACCAGTCGAGGCCCTCGGCCAGCGGACGCGAGCAGGCCAACTGGGCGTCCATGGCGCTGGCGGCGTCCTGGGCGAGGCTGAGCTCGGACTGCTCCTTGAAGCCACGGCCGCAGGCGATGATGCGTTGGGCGGTGGTGAGGTCAACCCGCTCGCCCTGGGCGCTCTCGGTGGAGGACACTGTGGCCGGATAGGCCTGTCCTGCCGCGGACTCTGCGGTGACCGCGGCACCCTCGGAGACCGGACCGCCGTCCATGATCAGCACCGCGCGCGCGGTGAGCGCATCGGTCTGCAGGGTGATGCCGCCGAAGCGCGCCACATGGGCGCCCTCGGCATCGATCTTCTTGACGCTCGACAGCAGCGGCGCGTCAAGCTTGGCGGCCACCGCACCGGCGAGCACGCGCTCGGCGGGACGGTTCGGCGCCAGCACCACATCCTGGTCACCAGCCACCACGGCATCAGCCACCGCTCCGGCATAGGCCTCAGCGGGCACATCAGCGTCGGCGGTGATCGAGATCACCTTGTCGACGCCACCGATCTGGGCGTCACCCACGGTCACCACCGTGATGGTGCCGCCAAGGGTCCGTCCAGCGTCAACGAGATTCCCGATCTGGGCGTTGGTCGTCACAATCCATGTATTCGTCATTGTCTCAAGCTCCTTTTGTCACAAGACCGGGATTTCTCACAGCACCGAATCGGCGCGTAGGGCGGCGACCAGCTGGGCGGTGGCGTCATCACCCGAGAGGATCTGCTGCTTGCGGGCGGGCGCGGCGGGCTTCTCGCTGGTGGTGACGGCGATGGCGGCGTCGCTGAGCTCCAACTCGGCCACGGGCACCACCTCGACGGTCTTCTTACCGGCCGCGAGGATGTCCTTCATGCCCGGCACCTTCGGCTTCACGGCGTCAGCGGCCACGGCCGCCACGAGGGGGCCGGTGACCTCGATCACCCGGCGTCCACCCGGCTGGTCCTGGGTGACGCGGTATCCGTTGTCCGTCTTCTCCAGGGCGGACACCTCCTGGAAGCACGGCCAGCCGAGATAACCGGCGACAAGAGCCGACATCATCTTCGCGCCCTCGTCGACCGATGAGTCACCGGCCAGCAGCAGATCGGCGCCATCCACCTTCTTGACCAGCGCGGCCAGCGCCGAGGCGGTCTTGGTGGCATTCCACTGCGCAGCATCGTCGTCGGCCACCACGAGTCCGCGGTCGAGTCCACGCGACATGGCGTTCTTCTTCGCCATCGAGCTGGCCACATCGGCGCCACCCACCGAGATGCCGACCACCTCGGCATCGCCGGCGAGTTCGCGGCCCAACTGCACGGCCACCGGATCATATTCACTGACCGCCGACTTGGCCCGGCTCCAGTCCACCGAACCGTCGGAGCGCACTTCCGCGTCCTGGGGATTCGGTGCATATTTGTATGCCACGACAATCGTCATCGCAATAACCCTTCCGTCATTTTTCGTTAACACATCTGAGATTTGTCCGCCGCATTATTGGACAACTACGGCCGATCTTTGGATTTCTTCACACCGGATTGCTCCCGGGAACGACAGCCTCCCGATTCCGGCCCCGAAGGGACTGTCCTGGCGAGATCACAACGACTCCCGCCCGCCAGCTCCATCCGAACCGTCCTGCCTGCCCCGGAGCCCGGCACGCAGCATGGGATTGCGTGCACGCTCCACCGACAGATAGCTTCGCCCGCCATGCCCCGGCCACAGCTCGGCCTCATCCGCTAGCGCCCCCAGCCGCGCCGCAGTGCGCACCAGGGCGCCGGGGTCAGCCCGCAGATACTCCGTGCTCCCGACACCTTGGGCGAACAGGGTGTCGCCGGTGAGCAGCACGCCCTGGCCTGACGCCCACAGGCAGATGCTGCCCGGGGTGTGCCCCGGCGTCTCCAGCACCTGGACCGCGTCGTCGCCCCACTCGATCAGATCGCCCTCAGTCAGCGCGCGGTCGATGCGGGCGATTGAATAGTCGCTGCCCTCCTCGTCGAAGCCGGTCAGATGGGGATCGGCCATCGCGGCGGCGTCGGCGCGCCCGCACATGATGGGCGCCCCGAAGGCACTCGCCACCTCATTGGCGGCCCCGATGTGATCGGAGTGGCTATGGGTGAGCACCACGCCCTCGACCTCACGTCCCGCCAGCCAGTGCAGCAGCAGCGCCGCCTCGGCGCCCGGGTCGACGACGAGCGCCCGCCCGGCGCTGGTCAATACATAACAGTTCGCCTGATAGCTGCCGAAGGGAACTGATTCGATGGTGAACAAGCCTTACCTCCCCTTGAATTGCGGTGCGCTGGTTTCTGACAGATCGTGACCGCGTGTCTCGGGCGCCCACACCAGCGAGACGAGGAAGCCGACGGCCGAGATGATGGCTCCGGCGATCATGGTGGCGCCCATGCCCTGGCGGGCGATGAATCCCGGCAGAATGTAGATCGATACGACAGTGCCGATGCGGCTCACAGCCATGGCCACACCCATCGCCGAGCCCCGGACGTCGGTGGGAAACAGCTCATTGGGATAGAGCCACTGAAGATTTCCCGGGCCACCGGAGAACAGAGCATAGAGCGCGAAGCAGATCAGGATCACCACGGTGGTGGGCGCCGGGACCGCACCCAGCACGGCCAGAGCCACCGTCATCACGGCGAATGAGCCGATGATCAACTTGCGGCGTCCCAACGACTCGGCCAGGAACATCGCGGGGATTGTCCCGACAAGGAAGAAGGTGCCCACCACCATCTCGCCGAGAAGCGCGCTGCGGCCCTCCCCCAGGCCGAAGGCCTGGCTGATCTGAGGACCATAGGTGTACATGGCGAACATCGGAATCGCCTGGCACAGCCAGATCACGCCGACGAAGATGACGCGCCACAGATATGCCCGGCTGAACACCTTGGAGAACTTCGTGCGCGTGGGCTCGGGCTGAAGACCCAATTCCACATCCTGCCCGTAGAGGCCGCGCACAACCTCGGCGGCCTCTACGGTGCGGCCCTTGCTGTAGAGCCAACGCGGCGACTCGGGCACCGACCAGCGCCCGATGAGGATGATGAGGCAGGGAATCACCGAGCTGCCCAACATCCAGGTCCACCCGCGGGGGACGTTGTCGAACAAATAGCCCACCACATAGGCGACGTTCGCACCCAAATACCAGACCGCAGCGATCGCGCCCATGGCCATCGCCCGGTGCTTGCGCGGTGTGAACTCGGCGATCATCGAGGTGGCGATGGGATAGTCAGCACCGATCACCACGCCGATGAGCAGTCTCAGGACGAACAGCTGGGCGGGCGTCGATACCCCCATGCACAGCACAGAGAGCACCGCGATGAGAATCAGGTCGATCACGAACATCTTGCGACGTCCGATCAGATCGGTCACCCAGCCGCCGACGATGGCGCCCACGAAGACCCCGACCAGCGCTGCGGCGCCGAGCAGACCGCTCCAATGCTCGGAGATGCCCAGATCGGGCCCCATATGCACCAGGGCGACGCCGATAATGCCCAGGACATAGCCCTCAAGGAAAGGCCCGCCGCTGGAGAAGACCACGACCTTGCGCAGGGCACGGCTCATGCCCACATCTTCCAGACTCACTGACCGCGTCACCGGTTGCGTCATCGCCGTGCTCCCTTCTCTCTCGCGTGGTGACCGCAGTCACCCGGGACAGCCCTCATATCCGCGCTTCCTGTGCACGCGGCAGGTTGCCGGCCCATCGCGGAGCCGGCAACCACCGAAGTCACAGGGCTGTTCACTTGTATTCGATGATCCCCCAGTTGAGGTGCGGCTTGGCGCCGGTCTGGTCAAAGTCCTCGTCGACCAGACGGAAGCGCAGTTCGCCCTCGTTCACCTTCCACATCTGCGTGCGCAGGGTAGATCCGGGCAGCACCGGTGAGGTGATGCGGGTCTTGAAGCGGGTGATGCGCTCAGGCTCGCCGGGCACGAAGGTCTTGATGGCATGACGCATCACAACACCGGCGTAGCTGATGGCGTGCAGGATCGGGCGGGGCTCGCCGTTCTTGGCGGCATAGTCCCAGTCGATGTGCTGCGGGTGGTAGTCGCCCGAGAGACGGTAGATGAGCGCCTGGTTCTCGGGGATGCGCTCGGTGACCTCGGCGTCAGGAGCGCGATCGGGCATATCCACCAGATCCTTCGGCGGCTTGGGGCCGCCCCAGCCGCCGTCATAGATCAGGGCATCCCATGACTCGTTGGTGAACAACAGATTGCCCTCGGCGTCGTAGCTGTCGCCGATGTGCTGGGCCAGCAAGCCTTTACCCTCGCCGCGGTCGTACAAGCCGGCCAGCTTCACCTTGGTGCTGATGGTGTCGGCCATCTTGGTGATCGGCTGGTGGTATTTGATGTCGAAGCCCCAGTGCAGCGAGCCGGCGTAGTTGTAGCCGTAATCGATGGTGCGGGTGACCTCGGAGTCAACGATGAGCATCGCGCCGAACATCGGCAGCACCTTGAGGCTGGGATTCAGCGGGTCGTGCTCATTGATGTACTCCAGGCCGTCCTTGCCGTCGATTCCGGCGCCGCAACCCAATGCGAACAGCTCGAGATCGCGGAAGGTGTATTCGCGGACGAATGGGCCGAATGTTTGGCCCACCATCTCTGTCTTGATCCTGTTCATAATGACCTTCCCTTTGCCGTCATCAATTCCTTCCGCAAGAGGTCCTTGCGGACTTTTCCGTAATTCCCTCGAGGCAACTCGGAGCTCACATAAATAGCTTCGGGCACCTTGAAGTACGCCAACCGTTCGGCGCAGCGCTTGCGGATCTGCTCAACATCGAGCTTCACCCCGAGCGCTGGCACCACAAAGGCCTCTATGGCCTCGTCCTTGATGGGATCGGGCACACCGACCACCGCAGCGTCGACCACACCGGGCTGGTGCAGCAGCGCGTCCTCCACTTCAGCCGACGAGATGGTCTCACCAGCCCTCTTGATCACATCGACATCGCGGTCGACGAAGTAGAACCAACCGTCTGCGTCGACACGGCCACAGTCGCCCGTATGCATCCAGCCGTCCTCGGTGAAGCAGGCGTCGGTGCGCACCGGGTCCCGCCAATAGCCGGCCATCAAACTGACACCGGGGATGCCGCGCACCTGGATCTCGCCGACCTCACCCACCGGCATCGGATGGTCCGAATCGCTGGCCACCCGCACCTGATAGCCCAGACCCACCCTGCCCACCGACGGCCACCGCATCGGACCAAAGGGACGCTCGGTGAGCACCCCGACCAGACTCTCCGATGATCCATAGTTGTTGAGCAGCCGCACCCCGAAGCGAAGCTCGAAGGCGTTCTTCTCGTCCTCGGTGATCGACAGGAAATAGTGCACCAGCCGCACATTGTGATCGCGCTCGCCGGCGGCCACGGGTTGGGCCATCATCGTGCGCACCATCATCGCCATCGATTGGATCAGCGTCGCCTTGTGACGCCGCACCTGGGCCCAGGCCCGGGTGGCCGAATAGCGCTTCTCGAAGATCATCGTGGCACCCGCGGTGATCACCGGGGCCAGTGCCGATAATTGCAGGTTCACATGGGTGCCCACCATCGACGAATAGAACCGGTCATCCTGACTCATGGCGAGCTGCCAGTTCACGAAGAGCCCCGAGAACACGAAGTTCGCGTGGGTGAGCATCACGCCCTTCGGCTTGGCGGTGGTGCCCGAGGTGAACATCACCTCCAGCAGGTCGGCACCATTGAGCGGCGGACTCGCCGGAGGCTGCTCGGACGCCTCCCCCACCGTTGCCGCGAAGTCGAGCACATGCCCGGGCTTGTGCTCCGGGTTACCTCCCAAGGACAGGACCGTGTCCAGCTCAGCAAGCTGCCCGTCATCGTGAACGGCCAGCAGCTCCGGCTCGGTGACCAGCATCACCGGGGTGGTGCGGTCCATGATGTCGGCGCATTCAACCCGCGAATAGGCCGGGCTGATCGGCACCAGCACGCCGCCGATCTTGGCCAGTGCGAGCAGGCAGACGATGAACTCCGGGGAGTTGTACAGGTGCACGGCGACGCGGGCGCGTAGCCCGACACCGGCGTCGGTCATGACATGCGCCACTTGGTTCACCCAGGCGTCGAACTCGCCGTAGGTGTAAGCGCGCACGCTCCCCGTGTCAGGGTCGCCGAAGACGAGGAACTCGGCCGTGCGCCGGGAGCTCGCCTGATGATCCCAGACGGCTCCCAGCGACAGCTCCTCGCCGGCTTTCTCGGCGTCCCACATGGTTATCTCTCCCGCCCCCAAGGGCCCAACTCAGCTCTCGTCCTCGTCGCCGAAGCGAACCTTGCCCGACGCCTTGAAGCGCTCAATGTCAGCCGGGCTGAAGCCAGCCTTGGCAAGCACATCGGCGGTGTCATAGCCCAGCGGGGGCAGTGGACGCCAGAACTGTCCGGGGCGGTTCTTGAACACCGGCACCGTGTTGAGACCCTTCACCTCCTGGCCCTCAGCGTTCTGCCATTCGATGAAGTTGCCACGCTCCTGCACGTGCTTCTCGGCGAGGATGTCCTCGAAGCTGAGGCACTTCTGGGCCGCGAGCTTGTGGGCGGTGAAGTCTGCCTCCACATCCTCCACGTTGCGGGCCAGCAGATACTCCTCGAGCTTCGACTCGATGAGTTCGGCTTTCGGCGACGACAGCCACAGGGCCGAGGTGTCCTCCGGATAGTCCTCGGTGCCCCACAGTTCGCCCAGCCCGATCACCTCGAGCAGGTACTTGTTCTGGGGAACGCCGTAGACGCACAGCCCGATCACGCCATTACGGCACTTGTACTGCCCGATGGCGCACAGGTTCTGGTTCCTGGCGCCGGCGCGCGGGTATTCGATGCCGGCATTGAGGTAATCGATCATGTAGTACGCGCCCATGCGCAGCATGGTCTCGTACATGGCCAGGTCGATGGACTCGCCCTGGCCGGTCTTCTGTGCCCGGAAGACGGCTGCCAGCGCAGAGCTGACGACCATCAGTGAGTTGAAGTAATCACCGGTATAGGGCGCTGCCGTCATCGGCTGGTCGGGTGTGCCGTTTTGGTACACATAGCCCGCATAGTCCTGCACGGTGAGGTCATAGGCGGCCGAGTTCACCCGCACGGGATCACCCGTGTGACCGAAGCCGGAGACATGCACGATGACGAGCTTGGGGTTGCGTTCCCACAGCATCTCGTCGGTGATGCCCTTGCGTGCCCAGGCCGGGCCCTTCGACGATTCCACGAAGACATCGGCGTCCTCGATGATCTTGAACAGGATCTCCTTGCCCTCCTCGGAGAAGGGATTCATCGACAGGGAACGCTGATTGCGGCGTTCCATTTCCTTGACATAGGTGGTGTCGCGCACCGAGTCACCGGTATGGGTGTTCTCGATCCAGGTGACGTCAGCACCCCATTCCGACATGATCTCGCAAGCCGTCGGCACTGCGATCTCCACGGCGGAATAGATGACCTTGAGCCCGTCGAGCACTCCGAATGACGGCTTCTGCATTGGCAATGACATTTCGTTCATTCCTTCCGATTGACGCTCTTGTCAATTCACGCTCAGGTGACGTTGAGGCCGGGGCTGCGGACTCAACTGCGGTAGTCGCGCAATGCGCCACGACCAGCGGCGAGGATCATCATTTCGTCGGTGCCGCCGGAGACGCGGTCCACGCGAAGGTCGCGGTAGAAGCGCTGCACGCGGTGCTCACCGGTGACGCCCACGCCGGCCAGGGTCTGCAGCGCATTGTCAACCACTCGGGCTGAGGCATGCGAGCAGTAGTACTTGGCCATGGAGCAGTCGCCGCGGCCGAGCTGATCGTTGTCGGCCTTCCAGGCGATCTCATAGAGCATGTTGCGCATATTGGTGATGTCCACCTTCATATCGGCGAACTTCAGCTGGATGAGCTGCTTGCGGGCGATCGCCTCGCCGCCCTGCACACGCTGATTGGCGTATTTGGCGGCGTCCTCAAAGGCGCAGTAGGCGGTGCCGTAGTTGGTCAGGGCCACCTCGAAACGCTCCAGGTCAAAGTCCTTCACGCCGCGCCTGAAGCCGTTGCCCTCGGTGCCGAAGAGATCCTCCTCGCGCAGCTCGACATTGTCGAAATAGATGTCGGCGCAGGAGTCCATGCGCAGGCCGAGCTTGTGCAGGGGCTCCTTGGTGATGCCCGGCAGGCTCATGTCGACGAACCACTCGGTGTAGGTCTCCATATTGTCGGCGTCGCGCGCCATCACCACGAGGTAGGGAACCTTCATCGACGAGGTGATGAAGGTCTTGTGGCCATTGAGGTACACCTTGCCGCCCTTGCGGGTGTAGGTGGTGGACATATCGTCCCAGCTCGACCCTGCGCTGGGCTCGGTCATGGCGTAGTTGAGCATCTGCTTGCCGCTGCCCACGAACTTGAGGATGTCCTTCTTCTGCTCCTCGGTGCCCTCGCGGATCACCGTGTCCCAACCGGGCAGCTGGTAGAGCACATAGGTGGGGCCACCGGCGCGACCGAGTGCCTCATAGGCGGCGGCCAGCGTCTGCCAGCCCAGGCCCAGGCCGTCGTATTCCTCGGGCAGCAGGATGCGGTCGAAGCCGAGGTCGCAGATGGCCTTGACCCAGCGCTCGGGGTACTCAGAGTTCTCGTCACACTCGTGGAAGTACTTCTCCCACGCCTCACTGTTCATCAGCTCGGTGAAGCCGTCCACCATGAGCTGTTGGTCTTCGGTCAATGAGAAATCCATTGTCTTTCCCTCTTCTGTGGTTGTTTCGTTGGCTTTGGCTGTGTGGGTTGGGCTGACATTGGCCGCACCGTTGGCGACCGCGCCCTGCGGGGTCGGGTCGGTGTGCCAGCGTCGGGCGGTTCGGCTCAGGGTCGGGCGGGTCCGGGCTCGCGGGAGCGATCCGACCCCTGCTCGGTGAAGAACTGCGCCGAATGGGCCAACAGCTGGCGGGCTGCGGGCAACATGCGGGTGTGGTGGGCGAATCCGTGGATCACCCCGGCAAACTCCTCGTACTGGTTGGTGACACCGGCCAGGGCGAGTTGGGCCGCCAGGGTCCGGGAATCGTCGCGCAGTGGATCGAGCGCCGCAGAGGCCACATAGCAGGGCGGGACGCCCTGGGTCAGATCGGCATCCACAACGTTGAACCAGGGCGAGGACACGTCCTCGGGTGAGCTGAAATAGGCGTCGTAGTAGTACTTCAGGTCGTCGGCCCCCAGCCCGTCCCAAGGGCCACCCAGCAGGCGGCGCGAGGCGGAGTCGGTGAGTCCGTAGATGCCGTAATACAGCAGCATGCAGCGCAGCCGCTCGGCCAGCTTCTCCTCGTCACGCAGGTGCAGCGCCACTCCAAAAGCCAGGCTGGCCCCGCCCGAGTCGCCGGCCAGCGAGACATCGTGGGCGTCGATGCCCCACTCGTCGGGAGCGTCCACCACGGCACGGACCACGGCGACGCACTCATTGAGCGCCTGGGGATACTTCGCTTCCGGCGACAGCGTGTAGTCCACGCTCACCACGCAGGCCTTGGTTGAATCGGCCAGGATGCGGGTGATCCGGTCGTGGGTGGTGGGATTACCCACGACCCAGCCGCCGCCGTGAATGTAGACGATCACCGGCAGGGTGTCCTGCGGCGCAGGGCCGGCGGGACGGTATTGACGCACCGCCACCGCGCCATAGGCCGTGGCCACCTCACGATCGCTGGTCTGCGCCATCTGCGGGCCGCCCTCATTCCAGAAGGCGCGCTCGGTGTTGTAGTTCTCGCGCATCCGGACCGGCGTGACGTCGGTGGCGAAGGCATCACCGGCAAGCTCATTCTGCTTGGCGACCACCTGCCCCATCGCGGCGCTCCACAGGCCGGGGACGTTCAGCTTTTCCGCCATGCCGGCCTCACGCCTCCACGATGCCTGCGTCGGCGACTGCCTCATCGAGGGGCTCGTCGGCCTTGTGCTTCCTGACGTACCAGAGCAGCACCATGGCGATGGCACCGGCGATAAGCGCCGAGATGGCCAGGATGATGAAGATGTCGTTGTAGGCAGCATTACCCTTCTGGTCCATCAGCTTGCCGAACCAGATGCTCGAGAAGGTGTCGGGCATGAAGCCGACGAATGACAGCAGGCCCGAGGCGGTGCCGAAGACCTCGAGGGGCACCTTGCCTTCAGTGAGCTGGCCCGAGACGATGCCGAAGACGCCGTTGGCGACGAAACCCAGGAAAATCACCAACACTGCGGCGAGCACGGCGATGGCCGGCTTCTGGGGCAGGAAGACGAAGCCGAGGAGCACGACGGCGGCGAGGACCGAGCCAGCGGTGATCACGCGGGAAGGAGAGCCCACCTTGGATGCGATGGCACCGAAGACCGGACCCGAGAACAGCGTGATGCCATAGGTGCGGATAGTGCCGATGAGCAGCACCAGCGTGGCCGAGGCGCCGAGCGCCCCCTTCAGATAGGGCGTCGTGTAGGTCACGCCGGTGTAGTAGAAGTACACGAAGAACATGCAGGCCGAGCTGAGCCAGACCACCGGCATGCTGAGGGCCTTGCCGACGCCCTTGAAGCTGAAGCCGCTGCCGTCGCCACCGATCTCACCTTCGAAGCGAGGGATGAAGAAGAACGACAACACGGCGAGCACGGCGATGAGGGTGCCCAGGAAGATGATCAGGGCGCGCATGCCCACCTCGGGGTTGGTGGCGAGCCTGGTCACGATGAAGGTATTGACGAGGCCGACCACCAGACCAGCCGCGCCGTACAGGCCATAGGACAGGCCGATATTGCGCGAATACTCACCCTCACCGGAGATCAGGCGGATCACCTTGAAGCGGATGCCCCACCAGATGAGGATCGTGGTGAGGCCCATGCCCACGAACACGAACATCAACGTGTTGAACGACGGTAGCGTCGCGTAGACGAAGGTGAGCGCAGCGGTGAGCGCGAAGCCCACCCACGACAAGGTGCGCGCGCGCACCTTGTCGGCGACGATACCCGAGGGCAGATAGCAGATGGTGGCCGTGATGGCGTAGGCCGAGAGCAGCGTGCCAACCTGTTCGTTGGTGATGTGCAGGGCCGCCATCAACTCGTTGTAGAAGACGAACTTCAGATAGGCCGGCGTATAGATGATCGAGCTGCCCATCGAGATGATGACCAGCAGAAAGATCCGTCGCGCACGACTCAGATCGGCCGCCCGCTTCTCCTCTTTCAGTGACGCAAACACTGTTCTTCTTTCATTCCGGGTAGACCGCCGCCCAATAGACGCGTCTGCTCAATAGCTGACTGATGATGATGGGTCGACGCGCTGCCACCGGTTCGGTGTTGCGTTTCGTGGGGGGCCCCGTGTGATGCCTGTTATTGGTGATTAGTGGGTTCTGAGGTGCTGATGATGGTCGTGTCGCCTGTGCTGCCTGACTGTTCGTGCCCGGTTCCGTTGCTTAGCTGATGCCCGACTGGACTGCGGAGGCGCGATTCGCTGTTGCTTCGGCTCAACACTGAGTCTCTTCTCGCACCTCCCGCCGATCATGATGATCGCCGCTCACATCGCGCCATCAAATTAGTACTGACAAGCGCACAAACACACGATAACAGTGTGTGCCCCTTGTCGCGGGGGTGGTGTGCATCACACACTACGGGATCGGACGGATGTGCGTGTCGCCGGGGCCCGCTTCACACGTTGGTGCAGCTGCTATCGCCTCGAGGCGAAGGGATCGGGCCCAGCCCGACAACCAGCCCGACAAAGGGTGCGGCATGGCCGGGAACACCCCTGCGAAAGGTGAGGACAATCGATCATCGGGCCTGTTCAGGTTCACGGCTCCCTGCGTCCACAGACACCGTTTCCTCCGACGCTGTCTCTATTCGAGGGGTTCCCCACTGACACCATTCCCACGATGGTGAGCCCCAGCACAGCGATCCAACGACATGGTGGTGACCCGATGGCACAGCGCTAACCCGTTTCGTCAACTCGCGCAGCTGCTCGGGAGGGGCCCACCCCTGCACGCACCCGCCGAGCCCGGAGCTGTCACAGCCCTGCGTCATAATTGGCAGGAGCCGACCGGGCCGTCCCCTGCGCCCCTTCACGACGAGGAGAGCAGTCTCATGAGTCATGAACCGGAGCCCGAGGGTCACCAGGCCACCCCAGCTCCCCCGTCCGAACCGACGCCCGCCAGCCCCTCGTTCGTCCCGGCGGATTATCCCCCACCGGCACCTGATCAGCTCGCTGCGAGCTACGGTCCCGCCTTCCAGGACGCCACGCATCGGCCCATGACGAATGCCCCATGGTCTGCACAGCCCGCTACCTCGGCTCAGTACGGCTGGACCGGCGAGGCAGGGGGTCAGACTCCCCCACCGGGAATCCCCGGCCACACGTATTGGGACGATGTGTCCCGGGATCCGACTCCACCGCGGCCCCGACGACATCGTGGCATCACGGTGTTGGTGGCCGTGGTCGCCATCGCCATGATGGTGCTCGCCGGGCCGCTCTATGGCTGGTTGGGCTCAACGCTCAGACCGCTCGTCCCCGGCTGGGCTCCCTCGTCCGGCTCCACGGCCACCGACGACACCTCGGGCAGTCCAGCTCTTGGCCCCTCCGGCCCGGTGGGCGCTCCTATCGGTCCTGCGCCCGAGCAGAGCGCTGCAACCACCGATCAAATCCGGGGGGTCGCCATCGTCGAGGCAGCGTTGTCCGCGACCCGGGAATCGGCAGGAACCGGCATCGTAATCGACGCCACTGGCATCGTGATCACCAATTACCACGTGGTGGCCGGCAATAACGGCACGATCCGAGTGACCGTCGCGGCCACGGGGACGGTCTACTCCGCGACCGTCCTCGGCCACGACCCCGCCAATGACATCGCGCTCCTGCGGCTGCGCGGGGCCAGCGACTTGCCCACCGTCACGATCGACGCCGATCCGGTCAGCCGCGGAGACACTGTGACCGCCGTCGGCAATTCCGGCGGATCAGGCACGATCATGGCTGGCGCGGGAAGGATATTGTCCACCGATCAGACGATCACGGTCACTGATGAGGACACACCCGAAGAGCGGCAGCTCTCGGGACTCTATGAGACCAGCTCGCGGGCCCTTCGCGGCGATTCAGGCGGGCCCACCTACGACGCCCAGACCGAGGTGATCGGCCTGACGACCGCTGGCACCGACGAGACCGAGGCACGGAGTCTGGCCTATGTGATTCCCATCGCCAAGGCTCTCGACATCGCCGGGAAGATCTCGCGCAATGAGCCCTCGGGCAGCATCACGATGGGACCTTGAGCGCCCTGCCAGCCGAATCGGTTGGCCACAGATTCAGCGCACCGGTCGGTCGATCATCTCCGCTGGGGCCTGCGCGGCGCTGCCCCCAGAGAGCGCACGCAAGCGCCCCAAAAGACGTCATCCCCTCACAGAAAGGGCACAGAATTCACTCAGCTGTGGAACAAGGCGACGACCTCTAATGGTTGACATCCCTGAACGATCAGATCGGTGAGATCAGGCACCACGAGTTGAACCCCGGACAGGGCTCGCCGAAGGGCAAGGAGACAGGCAATGAGCGAACGAGACGACCAGTACCGCGCAGCGGTTGGCCATGGCGCGTCCGATGACTCGACGCGCCCCACGAACTCAGGCTCCTTGTGGCAGCAGTCTTCCGACGATCAATTGACGAATGGCCCGGGCAACCCGGCGGATGAGGCATGGCCAGCCGCCAGCACAGCCCCCCAGGGCTATCAGACCCCTCAGAGCCATCAGCTGCCGCAGAGCCCTTGGGAGGGCGCCGCGTCCGGCGTGACGGGTGATTTCCGCAACGGTTCACCCTCGTCCGGCTACGACTATGTCGGCGCATCGACGCAGAATTCCTATGCCCAGGACACGAGTTTCCGTCACGACGCCGGCGCATCCGATGCGGGCTTCGGTGGTGACACCGGTTACACGGGCTATGCAAGCGGCGGAGCGGGCGGTGCTGGCGGCTATCCGCCGCCGCCCGATGGCGGCAACTGGGGCTTCTACCCGCCGTCGAACAATCACAAGAGCCCCAATAACCGCCTGGCCGCCGCCCTCACCACCGTGGTGGTGGTCCTGGCCATGGCTGTCGCGCTGCTCGCTCCGAATTGGCTGCGGTCGGGCATCGGCCAGCTGCCGGTCAGCAGCCCCTCGATCAGCCAGCCCGCGCAGACGGGCCCCTCGTCCAGCTCGCAACGCGCGGTCACTCAGTCCCAGACCACAGCTAGTGAGGCGCAGAGCAAGGGCGTCGTGCTCATCACCACCCAGACCACCTCCGGGGCCGCTGCCGGCACCGGCATGGTGCTGAGCAGCGACGGTTATGTGCTCACGAACTATCACGTAGTGGAGTCGAGCACCCAGATCACCGTGACGATCGCCGCCACCAACAAGGAATACACGGCCACCGTGGTGGGCCATGACGCCACGAACGACGTCGCCCTGCTCAAGCTGAGCGGCGCGTCCAATCTCGACACGGTGACCATCGACAACGACACCGTCAAGGCTGGTGACTCGGTGACCGCCGTCGGCAACTCCCAGGGCCAGGGCTATCTGTCGGCCGCCACCGGCCAGCTGACCTCCACATCGTCGAGCATCACCGTGCAGAACGAGACCAGCGCCTCGCAGACCGAGACCCTCACCAATGTCTACGAGACGAGCACCCAGGCGGTGCCAGGTGACTCCGGCGGCCCCATGTTCGACTCGGAGAACGAGGTGCTGGGCATCACCACCGCCGGCGAAACGCAGGCGGATTCCCGCACCGGCACGTCGAGCACGGTGTCGAGCTATGCCATCCCGATCGCCCGGGCCATGGACATCGTCAAGCAGATCGAGTCCGGCCAGTCATCGGGCACGGTCCAGGTGGGACCCAAGGCCTATATGGGCGTAACGGTGCAGGGCACCCAGGGCGGCAGCGTGGTGATCTCGCAGGTGGTGTCCGGTGGACCCGCCGCTGACTCGGGGCTGAGCGTGGGTCAGCTGATCACCGCGGTGGACGGCACCGCCATCAACTCGCAGGCCACCTTGAGCACCGTACTGGCCGGACACAAGCCCGGCGACACGATCAGCGTCACCGTCTCCTCGGCCTATGGAAGCGGCAGCCAGACGGTCTCCATGACATTGGGTTCCAGCCCCATCAACTGATCGGAACAAGTGACCTGAGCTTCGTGACGCCATGGCCCCGACGACGGGTGGCGTCACGAAGTCCCTCGCCACTTACCGATTCCGCCGCACTCGCTGATCCGACGAGTGCCGTAGCGGGGCAGGCCAGTCGCGGTAGTGGTCGCCGCCCTGCCGGTCGGCCGGGTTCCCCCGCAGCAGGGTCGGACCACTCGTTTCCGTCGGCGGCCCCGCACCAAATATCAGGCCTGCGCGAACACCGCGCACTTGCTCCGAGTTGGGCCCGCCCCCTCCACAAGAGCGGCGAAACAGACCACAATGGGGGGCATGTCCGTTGCCGAACGTCGCCAGATCAATGCAGCAATCAATCTCCGTCTATCGCTGCTGGGCCTGCCTCATCCAGACAGCAGCACCGAGAGCCCCGATGCGATCCTTGTCGAGCCGCTCCTTGCCCGACAGCGTGAGCTGAGCAGGCGACTCAAGGACCGGCTGAGCGCTCCCGATCTGCGCATCCAGCGCTTCCTCGACGACTATCTCGCCGACTGCGACGAGCATCCCCAGCTGCCCCGCACCACTCTGGTTCTTGATGAGCCGGGTCTGGCCCGCGGATTGTCCCTGCCCGTCGACGGCGACGAATTCCATTCCGATGTGGTGCATTCCTATCGCCTGGTCAACGGCGTCCTGCACAACCCCAAGCATGATCGCCGCACCACCGCCGGGGTCTTCCATATCGCCACCGGCGGCCTGCCGATCCCCGACGACAAGGTTGAGGTCGACAAGGCCGTATACGCCCGCATCCTGGCGCGCGCCCTTCAGGCCCCCGACGACGAGTTGGCGCTGCCCTATACGGCTAATCTGCCCGAGCCGGCGCGTTGCTGGGCATCGCTGTTGATGCGTCCCACCGTGTTGCCGGCCGTGCCCGGGCGCACCCATGAGAAGAGCTATGAGGTGCACTTCATCGTGCCCGGCGGGCTTATGTGCAATCTCGATTTCGTGGAGGGCATCTTCGGCAACGCCGGCGACCCCTATCTGCCCGAGAACGACGCCTCGCTTGACCCTGACAGCTGGACGGGACACACCGGCTGCGTGATCCTGGCCCCACATCTCACCCGGATGACCAAGAAGAGCCTGGGCATGCCGCACTGGGATGACGCCACCGAACGACAGCGCCGCGATGGCCAGTGCTGGCGCAATGACGACGACCTCTACAACGACGGCAAGGCCTTCAAGGTGTGCGCGCGCGATGAGCGTGGGGTCATGGTCACCGTGATCGCCGACAACTACTTCGGCTATTGCAAGAAAGAGGTCAAGACCCAGATCAGCTATTCGGCGAATCTCCTGGGCGGTGCCGAGGAAGAGCATTCCGGCGGTGCCGAGGTCTATCCGGCGTGGAACCTCAACCAGGACTTCACCGACCGCACGCCTGACGATTTCACCCTGGCCGAGGTGATCGCTGCCAATGGTGATCTGCTCGACGTGCAGCCGCAGGGACATGCCATCTTCAAGCCCGAGCCCAACATCGTCTTCATCCCCGAGCATTCGAATTATTCGATGCGCACCCAGACGATCAGCTGGACCGCTCATGGCGCCGAGCAGAGCATCAGATTGCTCGCCGGCAAGCACTATCTGTCGCCCGACGGCTACCGCATCCATGCCAAGCATCGCGAGATGGACGCCACCCAGTGGCATCTGATCGGCACCTCGTCAAGGGCCGTTACCTGCCACAAGCCGGCCACCGTCTCGGGCGGCGGCAAGAGCGAGATCAGCAAGTCGATCAGCGACGCCTTCGTCTTTGGCAATGCCTTCTCCCACGATGTAGACACCGCAATGGACCAGGTGCAGGCACTGTTCGACACCGATTTCACCAATCGCTTCGCGGACTCGTCACGCAATGGGCTGGATCATCGTCCGGTCCTGTCGATCGAGCGCTCATTGGGTTCCGTGATCAAGCTCTTGACGCCGTCGACGCAATACACCGATGAATACAACGCCTTCCTCGAGGCGATCGAGCCTGATGTGAAGGAACTCGCGTTCACCGTCAAGCGCTATTACCTGCCCGAATGGGGTGAGGACTGGCGCAGCCATTTCTCAGTGGGCATCATGAACGGCCGTCACGGAAATATGGTGCGCCTCGACGGCAAGAAGATCATCACGAATATGCTGCGGGTCGGCTTCCGTGAGGACGGATCGTGGCGTCTGTTCACCCTGCGCCCCGATTACAGCCCCGCGGTCAAGGTGCAGACCGAGGACGACATCACGGCCAGCACAGTGACCCCACCGCAGGGGGATGCGAACGGACTTCCCCGCAAATATGTAACCAACTGTGAGCATCTGCTGTTCCAGCGTCCTGACGACGCGATCCACCGCGGCTATGACAAGCAGGCCGAGCACGATCTGGCCAGCAGCGCCGACACCTTCATCTCCAACTTCGAGCCGCTCACCCATGAGCAGGCCCGTGAGCTGCAGACCGATGTGCAGGCCTACAGCGAGTTCACCGAGCCGGTGCGCGCACTCATCGACAAGGTAGCCGCCATGCCCGACGGCGAGTCGCCCGAGTTCTGGGTGTGCTCCGATGATCCGCGTCATCTGCCCGATGGCACCCGCACGAAGAACCCCCGCTATCTGCAGGTGCGCCCCACCGACGCCAACCCGGAGCTCACCACCGTGGCCGATGTGGCCGGCAAGCTCGCCCGCAAGCTGCCGTTGGCTGAGCGGGCCCCGCAGCCGGTCGACGTGGTGGCCGCCGGCCGACGCAACAACCCGCCCGAGGACAAGGTCCCGGCCCTGTGCGCCTACAACCCGCTGCATTTCATGGAGCTTCCCGAGCTGTTCATGGAATACATCAGCTCGATGACCGGCAAGTCCCCCTCCACCACCGGCGCCGGATCGGAGGGTGCCCTGACCAAGGGGCCGTTCAATGCCCTGCCTGCGGTCTATGACCTGAACGCGGCCGTCCTGAGCTATGCGCTCACCGGTTACGACGGCTGGCTGAGTTCTGCGGGATATATCGGGCCGAATGCGCGGGTCGACCACGATATTTCGATGCTGATTCCCGAGTTGTTCTCTCATATGGGCCCCAACGACCGCAACACCAAGCGGCTCATCGCCGAGGGCTATCTCGAGAAGATGCAGGACTTCGATTTCGACGGTCGCCGTGTGTTGGCGAGCCGTCTCGGATATCGCATCAATGACCGCTTCGTCACCCAGTATTTCGGGCGCATCTTCCTTCACCCCGATGTGGTGTTCAGCCCGGAGATGCTGCGGCCAGAGATCCAGGACGAGAAGGTCTTCGCCGACTCGGTCGACGTGATCGTCACGACGCATCAGCGCGTGGCGCAGATGTATTTCGACGACGGCACGATCGAGCTGGCCTGCCCGCCAATCAAGGCGCTGCTGGAGATCATGGCGCACGGAACGTCCGCCGAGGGCTGGACGCTGGACAGCCCCGAGTTCCGTCAGCTGTTCGAGCGGGACTCGGTGCTGGCCTCCGAGTGGTATGCGGCCCGTCTCGACGCCAAGCAGGCCGAGGATGTGAAGCAGTCCGAGGAGGGCGTCGTACGCCTCAAGGAGTACATCGGGCGTCCCGATTCCGGCTCGGTGGCGCATCGACTGCACCTGGCTGATCGTCTGCATGCGCTGGAGGCGCAGCTGAGCTACGAGCGTTCCGACGAATACCGGGAATCGCTGATCGGCACGCTGGGGCGTCAACCACGGTTCGCCTGATCGGCCGCTTGCCCTTTCGCCCCTGAGTGGGCAGTTGTGCGGGAATGACGCCGCACCACTGCCCACCTGGACGACTTCCAGCCCGGGGATCAGCGTCCCGCCGCCTTCGATCCCGCGGCAGACGTCCGCCGGACCGGAATGGGCAGGCACCGCTTGCGACGCATGGCTTCCCCGATGATTGGGTCCTCCGATGGCGTGCCGCATGTTAATCTCCTGACCTCAGAGGAAACCTCCGCCATGAGCCGTCGCCAGCGCCGGTGGTGATGACTGGCCCCTTCGCACCGATCCCCCTTTCTCTGATCCGGAGGACACAAATGCGATCTTTCTATGAAAACTCAAGGCATGTTGTCGCCGCCCTGCTGATCGCAGGCCTGGGCATCCAAGGGACGCTCGCACTCATTCGTGGCCCTGAGGTTTCGAGATGGGTGACCACCATGGGCGCGGGGGTCCCGGTGGTTCTCCTGTGCCTGGTGGTGGGCTCGCCGAGGGCACGCCTCTTGGTCGATGCACTGGCATTCCTGACGTGCGCACTGTCAATCGGCGTCAGTTGGGGTGCGTCCGCCCAAGGCTCCGCATATCTCACGTATGTCCCACCAATCATCGTGGCAACCGGTTTCGCCACCGCGGCACTGATTCTGCGCGCAGAGGGGCAACTGGCCAGGGACCACAGCCAACCACGCTTGTGACTCCGAAGGGACGCGAACCCCGGCAGGCCACCACGTCCACCATCTCCACCGCCCAACCCCCTGCTCCGGTCCCGGGCCTGCGCAGGTTCCTCGTCTGGTCCCAGCAGCGAATGCCCTTGCCGGTGCCGGAAAGCTCCGCGCACGAAAGCCGGGAAAATCCCGCGGTGCGACATGAGCATAACTATGCTCATGCATATGCCAACCAGGAACGTCTACGTATCTGAGCCAGATCTACCAATGTTCGACGCAGCTGCGCAGTTGGCGGGGAGCTTATCGACGGCGGTTGCCGCCGGACTACGGCTCTATCTCGCGGAACATGAGAAGCAGCAGGGAAGGCACGACATGAAGACGATTGAGGTCGATGTTGACGAGGGCCCGATCGTGGCGACCAAGCGTTTCGCCGGCTACCAGCTGCTCCGCTGGAGCACCGAGGACGGTACCCGATCCCACTCGTTCCGGATCTTCCGGACGGCCAATGACCAGTTCGCCGTGTATGTGCGCGACGACCCGAACTGGGCGGCCATCTCCGACCCAGCAGACGACAATCCAATCTGGGACAACCCGAAGACCTGGGGCGGGGACTGGTGGCGAAGGGGCAGGCGTGAGCTCAAGGTATTCGCCACCATCGCCGACATGCAGGGGGTGCTCCCCGATGAGCTCGTGGCAGCCGTCGGGCAGGCTGTCGAACACCCGCCGGTGGAGGACCTGGATATCTGATCCCTCCTCACCACTGAGTGGATGGTCGTGGTGAATAGACGCATCGAAACCATCCACTCAGTGCCGGCTCCGCACGCCCCATGTGCACAATGGAGTCAGCCAACAGGATGGAGCACACGATGAGGCATCTGCAGATTTCTGGCGTATCCGTGCCGGCCATCGGCATCGGCACCTGGCATATGGGTGGCAGCCCGGCGCGCTTCGACGCCGAATGCGATGCCATCCGCGCCGGCATCGACGCAGGCGCGCGGGTGATCGACACCGCCGAGATGTATGGCTCGGGCGCATCGGAATCCATGGTGGGCACGGCGATCAAGGGCCTTGACCGCTCCGAGCTGTTCATCATCACCAAGGTGCTGCCGAACAACGCGTCCCGCACGCAGATGGAACACAGCCTGGACGCGAGCCTGGCCCGCCTGGGCACCGACTACGCCGACCTCTACCTGTTGCACTGGCGGGGTCAGGTGCCCCTGGAAGAGACCGTGGAGGAGATGCAGCGGCTGTGGCACACCGGCAAGATCAAGTCCTGGGGCGTGTCCAACTTTGATCTGAGCGATATGGAGGAGCTGGCCGCCCTGCCTCATGGCAACCAGGTGGCCGCCAACGAAGACCTGTACAACCTGTCGAGCAGGGGTATCGAGTTCGAGCTCATCGGTTGGCAGCGCTCGCTGGACATCCCGCTCATCGCCTATAGCCCGTTGGGGGCATCCGGCGGCGAGCGCGGCGGCCACGAGATGCGCTCCAACCCGGCGGTGAATCAGGTGGCCGAGAACCACGGTGTGACGCCGTCGCAGGTGTTGCTGGCGTGGGTGATCCGCAACGGCCACACCCTGGCGATCCCGCAGACCTCGAACGAGGATCACATGCGCGACAACATCGCCGCCGCCAGCCTCACGCTGACCGACGACGACTTGACGCTGCTCGATCAGGCGTTCCCGCCGCCCCGTCACAAGATGCCGCTCGACATCCTGTGACCCCGGGCTGAGCCGGCGCGCGACACCGGCTCAGCGCCGGCGTCCGCCTACTGTCCGGCGACCGCCGTCATCAGTGGACTGAGGCCCTGTGCCCGCTCGGGAGCGCCGAGATCGCCGCAGGCGGCCAGCCAGTTCGCCAACAGCTGGTAGCCATTGCTCGTCATCACCGATTCCGGATGGAACTGCACCGATTCCACGGGCAGCTCGCGATGCCGCAGCGCCATGATCACCTGATCGTCGAGCGAGGTGGCGGTCACGTCGAGCACATCGGGCACCGACCCGGGCTCGACGGCCAGCGAGTGGTAGCGGGTGACCTCCAACGGATCAGGCAGTCCGGCGAACACGCCCTGCCCGTCGTGGGAGATCATGCTCATCTTGCCGTGGCGCGGCTCGGGGGCGCGCACCACGCGTCCGCCAAAGGCCACCGCCATCGCCTGCAGCCCCAAGCACACCCCGAACACGGGCATTTGCTCACCCACTGTGCGTGCCACCTCGACGCAGACGCCGGCGTCCTCGGGAGTGCCGGGGCCGGGAGACAGCAGGATGCCATCGAAGCCATTCGCCCACCCCGGGGTGGCGAAGCGCGCATCGTCGTTGCGCCAGACCTCAACGCGGGCGCCCAGCTGGGCAAGGTACTGCACCAGGTTGTAGACGAACGAGTCGTAGTTGTCGATGACAAGAATCCGCGCCATGGCGAACAGGCTACCCGCGTAGTGGCGGCCTGCCGGGCGGTCTCCATGCGGTGATCGAGGCCCACGACGACTGCCTCAATCCCTGCCCGGGTCCATCTGCGAGTACCTAGCGAACCGGGGTGGCTTGGTTCAGCTGCACCGATCCTGCATAGCCGGGCATCGTCACATCATCAATGCGCTTCTGGTCATATCCCAGCCGATAGGCGAGCACATATTGCTTGTAGATCTGCACATTGCGCGAGGACGCCAGCGACTGCTCGAGCGCTTGCTGATCACCGATCGCCGTCACGACATAGGGCGGTGAATAGGGCACACCATTGAGGATCACCGTATTGCCCACGCATTTCACACCGGTGGTCGAAATCACCCGGATGCCTTGGATCGTCATGGCCTCGGCGCCACCGGCCCACAGGGCGTCGACCACCTGCTGGATGTCCTGCTGATGCACCACCAGCATGTCGGGATCGACACCGGCCGGGTTCTCGTCGAGAGGGGCATCCGTGAGCGTCACCTGCACCGCAGGACCATGCACCGCCGTCAGCCCCGCCGCCGCCTCGGCTGAGGCCATGGACGCCGAGACCGTACCGGCCGCTTGAGCCTCACGGCCCGACAGATCGTTGACCTGCGACTGCAATGCGCTCACCGATGAGCGCGCCTGAGCATTCTGGGCCGCCTGCGCGGCGACCAGATCGGCCATATTCTGCTGACGGGTTGGCCTCAGGTCAGATCCACGAGAAGCAGTGGCGGCAGCTACGAACAACAACCCGGCGAGGGCACCGACCACCACGGTCGCCGCCCTTCGAGTGACCCGGCGGGCACGACCGGGCTTCTTTTCCGCCATGAATCTCCTGTGCACCACACGAGGTCAGTAAGCCGGGGGACCCGACGTCCACTAGGCTACCGGGTGACGACATTCGTCCCGCCGGACATAGAAAGCCCTCAGCCCTCGCCCACCACGGCGAGGGACAGGGTGACACGACATCGGACGATGCGACGCCAGAAGAAGAGCCAGGCCGAACGCAGGTCCTGGTTGGGAACCCCCGAGGAGCAACAGCACAGTGCCGGAGTCACAGACGCGCAAGAAGGCCCAGCAGAAGAAGACCGCCAAGAACAGGTCGTCGGCTGCGGCCAAGCACGCCAAGAACCGCGAAGCTGTGAAGATCTCCAGCCGGGCCTGGGTGCCGTGGGTGTTCGTGCCGATGGGACTACTCGGCGTCATCTGGCTGGTTGTCTACTACATCGGCGGACAGATGATCCCGGTGATGGACGCCCTAGGCAGCTGGAACTTTGTGATCGGCCTCGGGCTGATCGCCGGAAGCTTCTTCGTCGCCACGCTATGGAAATGACTTCCGCCTTCGGCGCAGGGAAATAACTTCCGCCTTCAGCGCAGGGAAATGACTCCCACCTTCAGCGCAGGAAGGTAGCTTCCGCCCTGATGCGGGGCAGTGGACATCGTCCGAGCACCGACAACAGCACCACAACGCCATCATGAGCGGGCCCACACCTAGCCCCGACGCACCCGAATTCTCACGCCCGAAATGGGCCACGGGGTGACCAAACATATCTCGGCAATAGTTGAGATATCAACTTGATTGAGCGAAAAGTCTTCGCATTATTTCAGGTATATATCATTCACACCGGTGTCTAATTGATGGTATAGAAAGCTGCCGTCGCCACGGCGCGTCTCCTCCGCTCCTGACCCGGCGACAGATGAACCGCGGAGCCGCTCCGCGCAGGGCTGATCCGCAACGAGGCTTACATCAGCAAGGAGGCACTGGCATGAGCGGAATCGGACAGACAATCCCTCGGATCCTGACCGGAGCCGGAACTGGTGACCGCACCCCGATCCCCGCCCCGGAGCGCGCCCGCGTGGTCGGAGCCTTCCTGAGCCAGCCGTTGGAGAAAGTCAACCGGCCGGCCTATGTTCACGCCGTTCTAGAGCTACCCGGCGTCACCGGCCTTGAGATTCCGCTACGCACCCAGATGGCACGTGACGACGCCACCTGGCTCACCAAGGTGCTGCCTGCCGAGGGACGCCATGTGGCGACACTCATGGCTGCCTGCGACGAAGCCGCCATCGACGATCCCACCTTCGGTCTTGCCTCCACCGATCCCGGCGGACGCAATCGTGCGCTCACTCTGCTGGATCAAGCCCGCCAGGACATCGCCCGCCTCACCGAGCAGGGGCAGCATGTGCTGGCCATCGAGGTGCACTCCGGCCCTTCCCATCGCCATGGTGTGGAGGGAACCGGTCAGGAGCTCGCCGTCTCGCTGGCCCAGGCCGCGCAGTGGGACTGGGGCGAGACGCATCTGGTGGTGGAGCACTGCGATGCCGCCCGACGCTCCGGGGGCATTTCCAAGGGATTCCTCACCCTCGACGAGGAGATCGAAGCCGTGGAGACGGTGCAGGCGTTGGATCCACGCACACCGGTGTCCATGTCGATCAATTGGGGCCGCTCGGCCATCGACACACGAAACGCCGGTGGGCCACTCACCCAGATCGATCGCCTGCGGCGTCGCGATCTCCTGGCCGGGGTGATCCTGTCGGGTGCCTCAGACAAAGCGTCAACCTATGGGGCGCCCTGGCAAGACGCGCAACTGCCTCCTGCCGCTCCCGATGGCAGCGGCGAGGCCTCATCACTGCTCACCCCGCGCCGAGCCGTGGAGGCGATGGAACGAGCCGGAGAGCATCTGCTGTTCGATGGGGTCGCCTTTTCCGTGCGCCCCGAAAGGCTGCCCGGCTTCGAACGGCTGCGTTATGTGCGAGGGCTGCTCTCCGTGATGCCCCGCGGACATCTGTCGGTCGCCTTCTGAGCCCTGCCCCCGGAGCACGCCCAGTGAGCGCGAACACCCACCGCGGACAGATGCATTGCGCGGTCCACGCCAATATGCAGGTCGGGCAGATGCAGACCCAGTGAGCAGACAGATCCGCAGGCCACGCACAGCCGCTGCAGTGTGTGACCCGCGGATCTCGCCATCGCGCCGGCCGGTAGAGGTTTGGCCGTCGGAAACCGGATTGGCGTGGGACCAGACGCGCGGGCCGTCGCAATGACGGCCACACGTCAGCACCAATCCAGGACTAATAGGCCATTGCCATGGCCGGGTCACGCACCAACGCCGCCAGGTCACGCAGGAAGCGCGAGGCGATCGACCCGTCGATAAGGCGATGGTCAAAGGAGATCGACAGGGTGGTCACCCAACGCGGCACGATCCGCTCGTCGTCCCCCCGCCCGACGACCCAGGGCTGCCGGGTGATCGCACCCATCGCCAGGATCGCGCTCTCGGAACCATTGATGATCGGGGTGCCCGCATCGAGCCCGAGACCGCCCACATTGGTAATGGTGAAGGTGCCGTCCCGATAGTCACTGGGCTGCAGGGTGCCGGCCTTTGCGAGATTGACCAGACGGGTGAGTTCGTCGGCCATCGACAACAGATCGCGGTTCTGCGCCTGCTTGATCACCGGGACCATCAATCCGCGCGGAGTGTCCGCGGCGATCCCGATATTCACATCGTGGTGCACGATGATGCGGTCAGAGCCCTCGTCCCAACTAGCATTGAGCATCGGGTTATTGCGCATCGCCAGGCAGACCGCCTTGCACCACACCAGCAGGGCGGTGACATGCAGATCCTTGAACTCGCGCTTCTTGCGCAGATTCGAGACCAGCTCCATCGTGCCGCTCACATCGGTGCTCACCCACGCGGTCGTATGCACCTTCGTGGTGCGCGAATGCACCACATTGCGTGCCGTGAGGCGCCGCACCGTGTCGACAGGGATCTCCTCGTCACGGGCAGCGCGGGGATTATCGCCCCGACGACTCACCTGGTGGGCACGCCTGCGTCGTCCCGCTGAACTGGGCGGAGCCTCGTCGGCCGGGCCATATCCCACCAACATCTGCCGCACCGGCTGCTGGGTGGCCTTCGGCGTGGGGAGCTCATCCACCGCGAGCAGCCGTTCCCCGGCCATCCCGCCATCCAGGGTGCTGTCGGCACTCGGAGTCTCGCGCTGCGGCGCGCTGGGCGATGCCGCTGACGGCTGGGGAGCGGGAGTTGGCGTGGAGGGGGCCGCAGGCTGTGGGGAAGGCGCGGGCTGAGAGGGCGCAGAGGCAGCCTCCGCATCCTGCGCGGGCGCCTGGCCGGGCTCTTCGGGAGCCGAGCCGGTGCCGTCGTCGATGAAGACGATGGGCTGTCCCACCGGCACCGTCGATCCCGCCCCGGCATAGATCTTGGTGATCTTCCCGGCGAACGGCGAGGGGAGCTCGACCAGAGACTTGGCGGTCTCGATATCGAGCAGATTGTCGTTGACCTTGACCTCGTCGCCGACTTTCACATGCCATTCGACGATGTCTGCCTCGGTAAGGCCCTCGCCCGGATCGGGCATGGTGTATTCGGGCATCAATGGCTCCTCAGTAGTCGAATGACTTGTCGACGGCGTCAAGCACCCGCTCAGCATCGGGCAGATAGCCCTTCTCGCTGCGCGAGGGCGGGTAGACCGTGTCATAGCCGGTGACCCGCAGCACAGGGGCGTCCAGCTCACCCCAGAGCTCCTCGTCAAGGCGGGCCGCGAGCTCGGCGGCAGGGCCAAGCGTGCGATGCGCCTCGTGCACCACGATGGCCCGACGCGTGCGCTTCAGCGCATCACGAATGGTCGCCATGTCGAAGGGCGAAAGGCTGCGCAGGTCGATCACCTGCACATCGTGGCCTTCGGCGGAGGCCACCCGAGCGGCGTCAAGGCAGGTCTGCACCATCGGTCCATAGCTGAGCAGCGTGAGATCGGCCCCGGGGCGCAGGATGCGCGCCGAGAACAGCGGCAGATCGGGGGCCGAGGTATCGACTTCGCCCTTGGCGTAATAGCGGCGCTTCGGCTCGAAGAAAATCACCGGATCGGGGCAGGCGATCGACTGTCGAATCATCCAATAGGCGTCGTGCGGATTGGAACAGGCGACCACGTGCAGACCGGGCGTGTGGATGAAATGCGACTCGGGCGACTCCGAGTGGTGCTCGGGGGAACCGATACCGCCGCCGAAGGGAATGCGCACCACCACGGGGAGGCTCTGACGGCCATGCGTGCGCGAGCGGTATCGGGCCAGCTGGTTGATGATCTGGTCGATGCCCGGGTAGACGAATCCATCGAATTGGATCTCGCAGACCGGACGATAGCCGCGCAGCGCCAGGCCGATCGCAGTGCCGATAATGCCGGCCTCGGCCAGCGGGGTGTCGATCACCCGATCGGCGCCGAAGTCGTCGATCAGGCCTTCTGTGATGCGGAAGACACCACCGAGCTTGCCGATGTCCTCGCCCATCATGAGCACCTGGGGGTCTTCGTCCATCGCATCGTGGAGGCCCTGGTTCAGCCCCTTCGCCAGCGTGAGTGTGGTCATCGTGCCGCTCCTTCGCTGGGCGTGGTCTCAAGCCAGTCGAGGCAGTCGGCACGCTGCTCGCTGAGGTACAGGCCGGGATCGGCGGTGACGGCGTCGAAGACCTCGGCCATGGAAGTATTCGGCAATGCCCGGCAGGTCTCGCGCACGGTGGCGCCGAAGCTGTCGAGCTCGGCATTGAGCCGCTCGGTCCATGAATAGTCGATCAGGCCCCGTTCCAGCAGATAGCTGCGCAGCCGCTCGATCGGATCCTTGGCCTTCCATTCCTCGGTCAGCTCCGAGGAGCGATATTTCGTGGGATCGTCGCTGGTGGTGTGTGGCCCCATGCGGTAGGTCACGGCCTCAACCAGCACCGGACCCGAGCCCGAACGCACCTCGTCGAAGGCCCAGCTCAGCACGGCGTGGGAGGCCAGCGGGTCATTGCCGTCAACACGGATCCCGGGGATGCCGAAGCCCATGGCCCGCTGATAGAGCGGGATGCGGGTCTGCACGCTTGAGGGCTCACTGATGGCCCACTGGTTGTTCACATTGAGGAAGACCACCGGCGCCTGCTGCGAGGCCGCGTAGACCAATGCCTCGTTCACATCGCCCTGGCTCGAGGCGCCGTCGCCATAGATGGTCAGGGTCACTGCGTCATTGGCCGGATCGGCAGGGTGTTTGGCCTTGTCGCGAGCCACTCCCATCGCATAACCGACGGCGTGGAGCGGCTGGGCTCCGATGATCATGTAATAGGGGGCCACCTGGGCATCGCTGGCGATCCACCGTGACAGGCTCGAACCGCGCCAGACAGCGAGGATGTCACCCAGAGGCACACCCTTACCCAGGGCGATCGACTGCTCCCGGTAGGTGCCGAAGACCATGTCCTGGGGCTTCATCACCTTGGTGACGGCAGCCTGATAGGCCTCCTGCCCCGACAGAGGTGCCCATAGGCCGAGCTCGCCGTGGCGTTGCAGAGCGGCACCCTCCACGTCGAATCTGCGGGCTACACTCATCTGGCGCAGTATGTCGACGAGGTCCTCGTCGCTGCCCTGCCAATGGAATCGTGGGTTGTCGACGAGCGTGCCGTCGGCGGTCAGCAGCTGTAGCGGCTGCGTCGGGTCATCGGAATCCATGACCGTCCTTCGAGGAGACAACAGGAACCTACGGAACAGTAGGTTACTGCACCGTAGGTTAGGGCGGCAATCGAGCGACAAGGCAGAATGGATGTGCACAGCGGATAACCGCCGTTACCCGCGACGTCGATGAAAGCGAGCCACGATGAGCGAGTTCCCCCACCAGGAACATCATTCTGAGCAGTCCTCCGCAGGCCCTGATGAGCAGACGGACAACTCGCCGGAGTCGGTGACCCGTTACTGGGAGGACCGCTATGCGGGCCCCGAGCATCTGTGGTCGGCGCTGCCGAATCACACCTTCGTGCAGGTCGTCGCCAGCCTCACTCCCGGACGTTCCCTCGATCTCGGCTGCGGTGAAGGCGCCGACGCCATCTGGCAGGCTGGTCGGGGCTGGGAGGCCACCGGCTATGACATCTCGAAGACCGCCATCGAGCGCGCGCGCAAGGCTGCCGCGGAGAAGAATGTGGCCGATTCCACGCATTTTGAGGCGGTCAACCTAGAGGAATGGGCCCAGGCGCCGGTACCCGACGATCAGGGGCGCGGCCAGTACAATCTCGTGACCGCCAGCTTCCTGCAGTCGCCAGTCTTCCTCGATCGCATCCGCATTCTTCAGCGTGCCGCGCGCCTTCTGGTGCGCGGCGGCCAGCTCCTTGTGGTGAGCCATGCGGCACCGCCGTCGTGGACTCCCCCCGAGATCGCCGGGAAGGGTGAGTTCCCCAAGCCCGAGGAGGATGTCAAGGCGCTGAATCCCGATCCCCGCTTCTTCGAGGTGAAGCTTGCCGAGACGCGACGCCGCCCCGCCACCGACCCCACCGGCAAGCCGGCCACGATGACCGACACCGTGGTGTTGCTGCAGCGAATCCGCTGACTGCGGTCTAAGGTCGCCGCGCAGCTGAGGGGCGCCCCGCGGTCCTAGGTCGCTTGGGCAGCCCGCAGAGCCAGTAGCGCGTTCCGATCACCACGACCCCTGCGACATAGATCACCAGCCACCAGGGAAAGCGGATCGTCGGCGGCCGGTTCATCGCGGCGATCTCGTCTGATGTCGCGGGCGTGCGCTCCCCGGTCACCAGGATCCGGTGGGTGTTCATCCCCATCGGCGTGCAGGTGACCAGGGTCACCAGATCCCGGCTGGACGCTGGACGAATCTCCTGGGTGGCATCGGGAGTGACCACCTCAATCTGCACCACCTTGTAGGTGAGCACCTGGTTGAGCACACCGATGCTGAACCGGTCACCCTCGCGTACCTTGTCCAGATCGTTGAACATGGCGGCGTGGGCCAATCCCCGGTGCGCGGCCAGCACGGCACGCGTGCCCGGCCCGCCAACCGGCAGCGACGTGCCCTCGAGGTGACCACCACCCTTGAGCAGGGTCGCATCGCTGGTGCCGTGGTAGATCGGCAGGTCAACGCTGATTGACGGGATCTTCAGCCTGGCCATCACCCCACCGGGGCTCGACTCCACGAGCTTCCAATAGTCCAGGTCGGACGCCGACGAGCCCGTCCCCGAAACAACATTCGCCCTGGCCGAATACAGCGCCTTCGATTGGAGCTGGTCGTTGTACTGATGAGCCAGCGCCAACTCGGCGTCGATCTGCTCACTGCCCTTCCTGGAGTTCTCAGCGGACTGGTTCACCAGCACATGCGACTGGTTGTAGGCGGACACCCACCCAGCCGCGGCGGGATAGGTGAACAACGACAGGCCGCCCAGGAGGAATAGCGCGATCGCCAAGTTCAGTGCGCTGAACCGCCACCGGGCTCGGGCGCGGCGCGCAGCATAGGCATCCCCCGAACGAGCGGGGTCAGCGGCGCCATGGTCGGGGTCTTCCCGGCGACGGCCCGCTCTGCGTATTTTCATCTTCCCCACGGTGGCGTCCAGCTCCTCTCAACTCTTCGCCGACGTTCTCGTCCGACCGAAGTCACACGCCTGATTGGGTGCCGGCCGCTGGCGCATCGATCTGCGCCGGGCCGACACCCAATCACTCATTCACTCCTGGTGTGCGTCATCGACGCGAGGAGTGCTAGACGGCTTGCTCATGACTTTCCTTGCGACGCTTGGCCGTCGCCAGTCCGCCGCCGATCAACAGCAGAACCGCACCGCCGCCGAGTAACATCATCGCGCCCTGCGAACCGGTGATCGGCAGCCCGGGCAGATCACCCTCGTCAGTGCCAATCTGCTTGTTCAACACCGTCACCGAAGCGTCCTCAGCATGCACTGCGAGGAGCGTCCCGCCCGTCATGCCCTTGTAGCCAGCGGGCACAGTGGTCTCATAGGCGCAGTAGTTGCCTTCGGCCAGCACACGCTTCGGGGTCGTGCCGTCGGCGCCGGAAACCTCTTCAGCGAGCACCTTCGTCTGGGTCGCATCAGGAGCGGTCGGGCAACCGGTGGCATCATCGGCCGCGGTATAGACGTCGAAGTGGGCGTCAGCCAATGGGACCACCTCGGCGGCGCGCTTGTTCTGCGCTTGCTTCAGCACATGAGCACCATCGAAATAGTTCTTCGGATCAGGGACCTTGGGGCCCTCATCGCTGGTCTTGCCGTTCACCGTGATCTGCGCCTGGTTATTGGTGGTGCCGGTGGCGATTGCGTCAGCATTGATCGTCAGCACGGCAGTGCCACCAATAGTCGCATTCACCTTGGCCAGGCCGCTTGTGGCGAAGGCGAAATCAACCTTGTCCCCAGGATTGGTGGACGGGGCGCTGAGGGTGTAATCGGCCGGGTCCAAGGCCACCGCAGCGCCAGTGGAGCTCTTCAATGCCACCGATGCGCCGGTATAGGTGAGGGTATTCGACAATTGGTCAGTGATCCCCAGCTGCGTATACAGCTTCTTGTCGGCCAGCGGATTGATTGGCACATTCACATCGAAGGTGACCTTATTGCCGATGATCTTGCCGTCCTTCGTGGCGCCGGCACCGGCGATCACATTCTTCGGGTAGATCACCGGATCGTAATTCCACTCGTCAGTGCCCGTGGCGCCATTGCCCGGATAGGGCACCGTCAACACGGTGGGCTGCGAAACGGTCACCGCATCCTGGGCAGCGGTGGTCTCCGACACCACATAGGCCTTTTGGGCGGTCAGTCCGGCGAAAGTCGTCGCACCGGTGGTCTTGTCGGTCTTCTGCTCTGGCGTGCAGGTGCTGGCAGTCAGCGCCTGACCTCCTTCGGACGCAACCGTCTTTCCCTCGGCGTCGAGGGTGGCCGTTACCTTGGACAGGCGGGTCCAGTCCGAGGGCTTGGACAGGTCAATTCCGTCAATGGCGCAGGCGGTGAACCCGGCGACCAATGGGGTTGCCTTCGAGGCGTCGATCTTGCTGCCGTCGTTGGGCCCCAGATTTCCTTCCGGCTGCTGCAGCTTGTAGACCGTAATCGATCCGGTTGAGGCCGAGGTTGCGGTATTCGCGCTCGCCATGGGCGCGAACGAGGCGAATGAGCCGACGGTGATAGCTGCGGCGCAGAAGAGTGCACCTACTCTCCCGTGCCGGACTGGGTGGTGGGTCATCATCATTCCTTTCCAGTGCCACGCTGTGGCAGTTGTGCTCTTGTGCGGCGGCGGGACGACGGCTGGGGGGCCGAGAGCTCGCCGGGAATCGTGGGTGCGTCCGGTGGAGCGGAACGCTTGGCACCTCCAGCGGCCGGCGCGCGCCGCGCTGGGGTCGCGGATCCGATCAGTCGGGAGGCGGCAGCCAGCGCCAGGGCGGCGCAGCCGGCAATCAGGAAGATCAGGGCACTCAGGCCGCCGGTCAGCGGCAGCGCAGGCATGGCCGCCGCAGAGGTGACGGCCAATCGATAGACGTTGTGTGTGCCGACGGCGGGGGTGATGGTGGCGGTATCGGAGCCCGAGACCGCAATCCAGCAGTCCTGGGGCGCGTTGGCTGCGCTGTTCGCCTGCGCGGCACAGGCCGGCTTGCCCAGATCGAGTGCCTCGATGCCCGTCAGTGCCACACCGTGCGGTGCCGCCACCTTCGCTGAATACGAGCCGGGCCGCGCAAGCGCCTTGGGGGCATGCCCGTCCAGGGTGAAGGCCGGCGCATCGGAGGGCGCCACCGGGGTCGCGGCCATCGACCATCCGTCGCCGGGGGTGCCGACCGTGCCGTCTGCACCCTTGACGAGCAGCGATATCTGCGAGGTCTGGTTCTCGATGGCGCAGCGGATCGGCTCGGCGATCACACTCGTCGACGCGATAGTCACGGTGCTGGCGGTCGCGTCGACCACGCCCGATGGAAGAGCTGCGCCATTGGCGTCGGTACAGGTCAGCGAGCCAACTTGCTGGTAGCGCGATACCACCTCGTCGGGTGCCGGATTGGTGCGCAGCCGCTCGCCGATCACATAGCTCACATCGCGTTCCAGGCGCGCGGCGTCACCGGCACCGATGGGTGTCGTAACGCCTTTCGCCGTGGCGGTGAGCTGCCAGTTGCCGGGGCTGGCGGCAGCCTTGTCGAGATCGGGGTCGCCGTTGGTGACTGGCGGGATGACCTTGGTGCCGACGATGCCCACGTCGGTGGACAGTCGCAGGGCAGTGGTGGTGGCCGTGGCGGTGCAGTTGGTGAACACCGCGCGCACCCAGCCCGCCGTGGTGGTGGGAATGACTGCCGTGGCGGTGGTGGCGCCGGCGATATTGGTCCAGGGGCCGGTGCCCGACGTCGATCCCTGCCACTGCACCGCGGGAACCAGAGTGGGATCGTTGTCGCCCACGGCGGCCGCGCTCACCGTGACCTGCCCGGCGCCAGGCCCCGGGATGGCCTTCGCCTGAGTGGTGATCACCGGCGCAGTGGCGTAGGTGAAGCCGTTGACATAGCGCGAGGAACGCTGCTTGCCGCGCAGGGTGTAATTGACAACCACGTCGACGGGCCCACAGCCGCCGGGAGTGGTGGCAGTCCAGGTGTCGCCGTCTTGAGACCACGGCTTTCCGTCAACACCGCCAAAGGTGACCGAGACCAGCTTCGCGCCAGAGATCACCGTGGTGGGCGACGTGGTGTCCTCGCCTGTTCCATTGCCGAGCACGCCGGTAATATTTCGGCCCCAGCCGTAGACGGTGCCATCGCGGGCCGTGACCATCGTGTAGTTGATGGTGGCTGACACCTGCGTGATGTGCTTGCCCGTCAGCACTTTGACGGGCTTACGGCTGCTTTGGTTGTTCCCGGTGCCCAGGGTGCCGAAGTCGTTGTTACCCCACGCCCACACGTCGCCATTCGAATCGAGCGCCACCGTGTGGTACTGCCCAACGGCCACGTTCGTGAAGGAGACCCCCGCTGGCATGGCGACCGGCACGGGCTTCCAGCTGTCGGTTGTGGAGTTATTCCCCAACTGTCCCTCGCTGTTGTCTCCCCAGGCGTAGATGACGCCATCGGAGCCAACTACCGCCGAGTTCTGCCATCCACCTGCTACTTCCACAGCCTTGACGCCGGCAGGAAGCTGCACCTTCACCGGCCTGGAGCTGTTGGTTGTGGAGTTGTTGCCAAGTTGACCCTGCTGGTTCAGCCCCCAGGCCCACACATTCGCGTCGGAGTCGATGGCCAATGAGTGGTAGTCACCTGCCGCCACCTGAACGAAGCGAATTCCCGTTGGCATGGCAGCCACCGCTGGGCTGATGGCTTGGGCCGAGGATCCATTACCGATCTGACCGTCGCTATTGTCGCCCCAGGAATAGGCCCTGCCGTCCGACCCGAGGGCAACCGTGTGCCAGTTGCCACCAGCCATTTGGGTGAACTTCACGTCCATTGGAAGAGAGGTCAGCCGCGTTGGCGTTGAGCGCACCAGATTCATATTCGAGCTGCCAGCGCCCAGGGCGCCGTAGGAATTGCTCCCCCATGTGTAGATATTTCCGTCAGAACCGATCGCCGCGGCAGCCTTGGCATTGCCAGCCATCTCGGTGAAGGTGATACCCTCCGGCATCGTCGACTGCACCGGCGAGGTGGCATTGCCGCCGACGGAGCCGTCCCCCCACTTTCCACCGGTGTTGTCGCCCCAGCCATAGGCGACTCCGTCTGTTCCGAGTGCCCATGTGGTGCTGTAGGCGGCGATGACCTTCGCAAAGGATGAGCCGGGCATCTTGTCGGACGCCTGGGTACCACCCCTGGTGGGGCCATTAGTGGGCGAGGGGGTGGCATCGGCTCGCGGTGTGGGGACGATGAGAACCAGCGCAACCAGCGTCGCCACGACTGCGACGATCGCCCGTGACCACCGCTGAGCCATGTTGTGCACTGTGCCACCGTCAGCCATTGCCATCCCTCCGCGAAATTCGTGCCCGGCCCGGGCGATGCCTCGGTATGTCCAGACCGACCAATACGCGGCCACCTGGCCGCCACAACAAACCTGGTTCGTCAGGCGACAGCGATGACCCTTTGACTAGAGCCCGCTCCACGAAGAATTTGTGGAATACGAGTTCCTAAAGTCACCGTAATGACGATGAGAGCCCGACTGCAACATTGCGAATGGGATTCAAAAGGGGTGAATGGATCACCATCTGACTTCACTAGTGAAATATATTTCGTGCTGCGCGAGTCTGCCGGTGATTAATTTCTTTGTTATTAGCACGAGTGCAGCTCATAATAGCCATCTGACGAGCGTGGAATTTCCTATGTACGTACATATGATTGGCATTGGTGCTAATTCTGCACTTCTGCGCATAATCTCGTCATGAGATCCTGATCGGCCACCGATCACAGTGCTACCGGGGTTTTCCCGGCACCTGCTTTGGACCGTCCTGCGTCGATGACGGCGGCTGAGCGGAGCAAGCGACCGACGGCATGGACACTGAAGGGCTGGCTATGACGGTTCACTGTCACGGCCAGCCCTTGTTCGTTGAGGCACTCACGCGTCCAGATGCGGACGTACCCACACCCCAGTATTCCGGGACCCTGTCGTCGCAGGTCTCCTAGGCGTCGGGGCCCAATCCGTCCCGAATAATCAGCTCGATCAGTTCAGCGGACGCAGCAGTGGGAACAAGATCGTCTCACGGATTCCGGCGCCGGTGAACAGCATCACCAGCCGGTCCACGCCCAGACCCAATCCGCCCATCGGCGGGCAGCCCTGCTCCAGGGCATTGAGGAAGTCCTCGTCGAGCTGCATGGCCTCGGGATCACCGGCAGCCGCCGCCAGCGACTGCTGCGTGAGGATCTCGCGCTGGATCACCGGATCGATCAGCTCCGAGAAACCGGTGCCGCGCTCCATGCCGCCGATGATCAGATCCCAGGCCTCGATGCAGCCCGGCTTGGAGCGATGACGACGCGCCAGAGGCTGGGCGATCTCGGGGAAGTCACACACGAAGGTGGGCTGGGTGAGACCCTTCTCCACCAGCTCCTCGAACAGGTGCAGCACCATCTTCTGGTCAATCCACGACTCGTCGTAGTCCACCTTGTGGGCGTCGGCGATATGGCGCAGGTGCTCCACGGACGTCTTGGTGGTGATCTCCTCACCGACCTCTCCGGACAGCCCCTCGTAGACCGGCAGCCAGATCCATTCGCCTCTCAGGTCGATGACGCCCTGGTCGGTGGTGATCTCGTAGATGTCGAGCGCCTCGGCCACCTTCATGATGATCGATTTGAGCGTCTCGGCGATCGTGAACTGATCGCCCCAGCTCTGATAGGCCTCCAGCATGGTGAACTCTGGGCTGTGCGAGGAGTCGACGCCCTCGTTGCGGAATACCCGGCCCATCTCGTAGACGCGGTCGGCACCGCCCACCATGACGCGCTTGAGGTGCAGCTCCAGGGCGATGCGCAGATACATGTCGATGTCGAAGGCGTTCAGATGCGTCGTGAAGGGACGCGCCGCAGCGCCGCCGTGCACCGACTGGAGCACCGGCGTCTCCACCTCGAGATAGCCCTGCTCGTCCAGCGTTTCGCGGATCTTGCGGGTGATCAACGCTCGCTCGCGCACCATTGTGCGTGCCGCTGGCCGCACGATCAGGTCGTTGTAGCGCTGCCGGACGCGCGACTCCTCCGACAGATCGTTGTGCAGGGTGGGCAGCGGACGCAGCGCCTTGCTGGCGAGCTTCCATTCGCTGGCCAGCACTGAGAGCTCGCCACGCTTGGAGGCAATCACGCGTCCGTGCACCCAGACGAAATCACCCAGGTCGATGTCGGCCTTCCACGCGGCCAGGGAGTCATCGCCCACTTCAGCCTTCGACAGCATGATCTGCAGACGCTCGGCGTCCGCGTCGGGGGTGAAGCCGTCTTGCAGGGTGGCGAAGCACAGCTTGCCGGAGTTGCGGATGAAGATCACCCGGCCACCGATGGTCACCTCGTCCTGGGTCTCCTCACCCGCGGTGAGGTTGCCCCACTGGGCGCGCACCTGCGCCAACGTGTGGTCGCGGCGCAGGTCAACCGGATAGGCCTGCTCGCCCGCCTCAAGAAAGCGCTCACGCTTCTCGGCTCGGATGCGCATCTGCTCGGGCAGATCCTGCTCGGCGCCCTCGCCATGGTCCGCGCGGGGCTTGGTGCCGCCGGGCTTGTTTTCCTTGGACTGGTTTGCCTTGGTCTGGGGGGCCTTCTCAGGACGCTGCTCACTCACCATTTCAGCCTATCGTGGGTGACGCGAGGCCCTTCCCCCGTCGGCCTCGTTCTCCGCCACTGCGCCCGCCGGAGCGCCAAGGGGGCTAGTCGCCCAGCCGTTCCTCGATCACCGTGCCCTGATCGCTGCGCTGCAGCTGCCAACTGCGGTCGATACGCAGTCCGCCGGCCAGGTGGGCGTCGTGGGTCACGACGAGGAGTGCGCCCTGATAGCCGTCGAGGGCCTCGAGCAGATGGTCAACCGAGGCCATGTCGAGGTTGTTCGTCGGCTCGTCGAGCACCAGTAGCTGCGGAGCCGGGTCGGTGAACAGCACCCTGGCCATCGCCACGCGGAAGCGCTCGCCGCCCGACAGGGTGGCAGGCAGCTGGAAGGCCTTGTCACCGGTGATGAGAAATTTCGCCAGCAACTCCCGGGCCTCACCCTCCGTTCGTTGGCCGGCGACGTCGAGCAGGGCGTCAATGCAGGTGTCGAAGCGGTTGAGTTCGTCGGTGCGCTGACTGAGCACGCCGGTGGGCACGGTCGGTGCCAACTGCAGGTGCACCGTCGCTGCGAATAGGCCTGCGGGAACCGCGCTGATCTCGCCGGTGATCAGCTTGAGCAGCATCGACTTGCCGGTGCCGTTGTCGCCGGCCACCCTGATGCGTTCCGGTCCGTCGATGCGCAGCTGCTGGCCGGCGCCCACCTTCAGCTGCACGATCTGCTTGCCGGGTGCCACGGCGGTGTCGGGCAGTGGGATACGGATGACATCGGGCTGGCGGGCCGCCGCATCAGCGACCGCGCGGGCCTGCTCGGCGTCATTGAGTCGGGCATTGTGCATGAGTTTTTTTCCTCCGGTGTTCTTCTCGGCACGGTTGGCGAGGAAATCGCGCTCGCCCTTGCTGACGTTGCCGCGGGCATTCTCTCGACGCGCGGAGCGGTCGCGTTGCTGCTGGCGCTGTTGATCGGCTCGCATCTGGGCGCGGACGCGGTGTACTTCGGCGTCGGCGGAGCGCAGCTCACGCTCGGCAGCGGCCTGCTGCACCTGGCGTTGCGCCTCGAACTGGCTGAAGTTGCCGCCAAAGACGGTCACCTGCTGCGTGCGGGCAGGTCCGGCACCGACCCAGGCAAGCTCACAGATGGCCTCGACGGCCTCCAAAAGTTCTCGGTCGTGGGAGACCACGATCACGGCGCCGGGCCAGTGCGCCAGTTGGGCGATCAGCGCCCGGCGGGCGTGCGCGTCCAAGTTGTTGGTTGGCTCGTCGAGCAGGGTGACGTCGGCCCGGGCCAGTCGGGTGGCTGCCAGGGCGACGCTCATTGCCTCTCCGCCAGACAGATCGGCCATGGGCCGATCAAGCCAGTCGGCGTCGGCAGCCAGACCGAGCCCTGACAGCTCGGCCACGGCACGGGCGTCCACATCCCAGTCGTCGCCGACGAGGTCGTAGTCGTCCACGTCCACCGAGCCCGCCTCGATGCGAGCCAAGGCCTGCCGGATTCCGGTGATTCCAAGCTGGTCGGCCACGCTGGTGCCCGCCGCGCTCGTGACGTCCTGGGGCAGATAGGCGCAGCTGCCGGCCACGTGCACGGAACCGGCGGTGGGTGTCAGCTCTCCGGCGATGAGACGCAGCAGGGTGGTTTTGCCGGTGCCGTTGTCGCCGATCAGGCCGGTGCGTCCGGGCGGGAATGCCGTGGAGATATCCCGCAGCACTGATTGGCCGTCGGGCAGCTCGAAGCTGACGTGGTCAACCACAACCGTGGGAGCGGCGCGCGTGACAGAAGAAGGGGAAACAGAAGTATGGGACATGCGAGATCCTGGGGTCGACGTCGGTGGGCCGTATGGCACCGGAAACTCCCGGGTGCCGGATCTCACAGCTTCAAGAAAACTCCTGGGTTGGGGTGGTGCTCACTCTAAGCGCACGGACGCCTGCGGCCAAATGGGCGCCCGCGGTGATGACCGCCCCCGGGAAGGAGGAACCCGGAGGCGATCACGCCCGGCAGAGCGTCACCCCTGCAAGGCAACCCGCACTGACGACCGGCAACGGGAATGTGCAACCCGTGTCCGCCCGCGAGGAATCCCATGGTCGGTCATGGGCTCAGTGTCGGGCTGGCTTCTTCACCGCCACCATTGCGATCGCGCTGAGATCGGCCTTGTGCGCCCGGAAGCTGTTACGCATCGCGAGCACGCGCCGGCGCGCTTCGGGGCGTCGGATCATATTGGTGACGAAGCGGGCGAAGCCGATCGGTCCCTCGTCGGCGATCAGGCGGGTCGGCTCCAGCAGGCGCATGGGCGCGCTGCCCTGCCAGACCACATCAAAACCGGCGTCGACGAGCAGCGCCTGCCAGACGGCCAGCTTTACCGGCGTGGCCCCCACCTTGATCTTCTGCGAGATGTCCCTGGCCACATCCCCGCGAGCCGTTCGTTGATCGGGGTCGGGAGCCGAATCGCTGAGCGCCAGCTCATGGATGGCATAACGTCCGCCGGGAGCCAGGACACGGGCCGCCTCGGCGACGATTTCCCTGCGCTGTTGCGGCGAGCACATGGTGAGCATTGCCTCGCCCACCACCAGGTCGGCAGAGCCTGCGTCGAGACCGGTTGCCGATGCCTCGGCCGTGACTACACGCGCCGGACGCCCGGCGAGCACGGCGTCGAGCTTGGCCCGGCTCTCCGTATTGGGCTCGATGCCCACATAGAACGCCGGATTGGCTGCCAGCAGCTCCGCGGCGGTGAGCCCCACCCCGGGCCCGAATTCAACGATGCGGTCACCGGCATGCGGGGCCGCAGCCCCGAGCATCTCCCGGGTGAGGTGCAGCCCGCCGGGACGCAACACCCGCTTGCCCATTGACGCGAGCAGCCAATGTCCTTGCAGGCGAGAATCGGGAGTCTGGGCGGCCTGCTCGTCAATAGCGGCAGCCTCGGAAGCCGTGCGCAACGCCCCACTCCGGTGTGCGCGTCCGGTGGTGGCGATTCCGGTGCTGGCCATCAGTTCTCACCCGCCAGGTGGGCGCCGGCCTCAACCATCACCAGGCTCATGCGGCAGGCGGTGGTTGCCACCAATGCATGCGGGGTGCCGGGGGCCAGATAGACCACGTCGCCGACGTGGAGGGTGCTCTCCTGGCCATCGACGGTGAACGACATGGTGCCCTCAAGAAGTTGCACCACCACGGCCTTCGGCGAGGCGTGTTCGGTGAGCAGCTCGCCGGCGTCGAAGGTGAACTCGACCACCCGGATGAGATCGTTGTCGAGCACCACACGCGAGGTGGTGCTCTTGGGCACCACCGGCAATTCGGTGGCCAGATTCGTGAAGACACCCGCCTGCGTCACGGGAGTTTGCTGAGCCATAGTGAGCCTTCCTGACGACGCCTCAATGCGCTACAAAGGTAAGCCTAACCTAACAAACTCCGCCAGAGCAGGGACTCACCCGCACCATCCCGACATGTGACCGGGGTATCTGCTACGAGGTATCCAGCGCCCAGCCGCCCCATCAATGGGTGCGGGCAACGCCCCGTCCGAGGTGCATCAGTCACCTGCGAAGAAACCAGCGCTCACAGGCGCCAGCGGTCCTCCGAGACCGACTCGATGCCGTGCTTGTCACGCCAGCGCTTCACCAGCGAGTAGGCACAGATCAGCCCGGCGATCCACACTGCCCCGATGGGCAGGGCGATGCGATAGTCGGGCGTGAACGCCATCAGCACCATCACGAAGCCGAGGAAAGCCAGCGTCGCATAGTTCGTCCATGGGTTGCCGGGCATGCGATAAGCCAGCTTGGCGGCGCCTTCGGGCCCGATGCGCTGCCGGAACTTCACATCTGTGTAGACGACCATCACCCAGTTGGTCATGGCAGCCATCAGCGCAATGGACATCACATAAAGAAAGACCGTGTCGGGGAACAGGAAGGTGAGCACCACCGCCACCGCGGTGACCGCCGACGAGGCCAGCACACCCAGCCATGGCGAACCGAAGCGGTTCACCTTCATGAGCGCGCGGGGCGCATTGCGTTGGCGCGCCAGGCTGTAGAGCATGCGCCCATTGGAATACAGCCCCGAGTTGTATGCCGACGCGGCTGCGGTGAGCACCACCAGGTTGAGGATATTGGCCGCGCCATTGATGCCGATGCGGTCGAAGATCTCGACGAAGGGGCTTTCCGAGGTGCCCAGCTGATTCCACGGATATAGGCACAACATCACGAAGACCGCGCCCACATAGAACACCAGGATGCGCCAGACCACCTGATTGATGGCGCGGGGAATCGTCTTCCGAGGGTTCTCTGCTTCCCCCGCGGTGATGCCAATGAGCTCGACGCCACCGAAGCTGAACATCACCACCACCAGCCCCATGAGCATCCCCGGGACACCTCGCGGGAAGAAGCCGCCATTGGCCCAGAGATTCGACACACCCATTGGATGGCCCGCATTGCCCAGCCCGGTGACGATGATGAGCACGCCGAAGGCGATCATCGCGATGATCGCGAACACCTTGATGATGGCAAACCAGAACTCAAACTCACCGAAGGCCTTGACACTCACCAGGTTGACCAGGGTGACCACGATCAGGAAGGCAGCGGCCGAGACCCAGGCAGGCACCCCGGGAAACCAGAACTGCACATATTTGCCGACGACAGTGAGCTCGGCCATGGACACGGCCACAAAGTTGAACCAATAATTCCAACCCGAGACGAAACCCGCCCGCTCACCCCAATTGCGCCATGCGTAGTAGCTGAAGGCGCCCGTCACCGGCGTATCGACGCTCATCTCACCCAGGGCGCGCATCACCATGAAGATGGCCGCACCGCCCACGAGATAACACAGCAGAATGGCTGGACCGGCCTGCCCGATCGACTGCCCCGAGCCATAGAACAGTCCGGTGCCGATGGCTCCGCCCAGGGCGATCAGCTGGATATGTCGGTTCTTCAGGCCGCGTCGCAGGCCCGGCTGCCGGGTGGGATCGTCGCCCACCTCGCTGGGCTCAGCCGAGGAAACCCGTCCGGCATCCGCCGAACTCCTCATCCCGTCGTCTGGGCGCGACCGCTCGGCGCTGTTGCCCATCGAAGTCTCTCCCCACACGTGCCGCGTCCCTTGTCGGACGATCCCGCGCCGGACACCCCAAGGCATGCACGAGGTCAGGGCGGCCAACCCTGTTATGTAACCACTCCCGCGCCTCGCGGGGACAATCCGCGCGGTCACCGCATCGAATCCCACCACGCCAACCTCGGGGGGCGGCCAGACCCGAGCATCAGCGTGCCATCACGCGAATCATCCGCAGTCGACACACAACATCGCTTCCCCATGGCGCATCCCACGCCCTCAGCGCGCGACACCGCCCGCCGTCCATCGTCATGCCGGCGGCTCATCGGTCCGCGTAGCTATTCCCCATTGCGCCCACCGCGCACAGCGTTATCGCGCCTCCGCCTGCGGGGCATCCGGAACTCCCCGTCGTCCTCGGCCCATCTCCACGGTCATGGCATTATTTCGGCGAGGAGTGTGATCGCATGCAACAAGTGCCTTCGCCCCTGCGTCTGGGCAGTCGTCTGTTCAACGCAGCGGCGCCAGCGGTGATGGCCATCATCAATCGCACCCCCGACAGCTTCTACGCGCCCGGACGCTTCACCGAGCTGGGCGACGCCCTGACGGCGCTTGACAGGTGCCTCGCCCAGGGCGCCGACATCATCGATGTGGGCGGCGTGCGCGCCGGACAGGACGGGCCATGGGTGGACACGGCAGAGGAGATCACTCGCGTGCGCCCCTTCCTCGAGGCCGCTCGGGCCCGGCACCCGGAGGCTCTGTTCAGTCTCGACACCTGGCGCTCTGAGGTCGCGGCGGCCTGTGCCGGGTTGATCGACCTGGTCAACGACACCTGGGCGGGCGCTGATCCCGAGCTGCTCTCGGTCGCGGCGGCTCAGGGCGTGGGCTATGTGGTCTCCCACACCGGCGGACTCGCACCGCGCACCGACCCCGTGGGCGCGCACTATGGCGATGACTCCGACCATGATGTGGTGGAGGCAGTGCGCACCGGGCTGCTCGACGGCGCCACGCGCGCCACCAAGGCGGGGCTGTCGCCCGACCAGATCGTGCTCGACGCCACCCTGGATTTCGGCAAGACCACTGCCCACTCGCTGGCGTTGGTGCGCCACACCGACATCTTGGCCTCACTCGGCTATCCCCTGATGATGGCGATCAGTCGTAAGGACTTCATCGGTGAGACCCTCGACCTTCCCGTCAGCCAAAGACTCGAGGGGAGCCTGGCCGCCACCGCCGTCGCTGCCTGGCAGGGCGCTATCCTGTTCCGCGCCCATGATGTTCAGGCCACGCGGCGCGTCGTCGACATGGTGGCGTCGATCCGTGGGGATCGTCCTCCGGCGAGAGCCGAGCGTGGCGTGTGATCGCCGCCAGAAGAATCTGACATTGACATCCCGAAAACTTGAATGAGTGAGCCCTCACTCATTAACGTGGTTCCTCGTGACTCGTGCCGCTCCACTCCCCGCCGAACAGCGGCGGAAATCCCTGATCGCCGCGGCCAGACCCCTCCTTCTGGCGCATGGCGACGCCTTCACAACCAAACAAGTCGCTCAGGCAGCCGGCGTCGCGGAAGGCACCATCTTCCGCGTCTTCGACTCCAAGCAAGACCTGCTCAATGCGGTGGTGGCCGATGTGCTCGACCCCACCCCCGTGATCCAGGCCCTTGACGAGATGCCCCCCGATGCAGATCTCGATGAACGTGTGCATCGCATCATCGATCTGCTACATCGCAACATCAGCGATGTGCGATCTTTTTTCGCGGCGATTCACGTCATCCCAGCTCATGGCAAGATGCTCAAGGACAATTCACACGACGCCCATCCCGACGACCCCAGCGCCCCCCGCGCGCAAGCCCAAGAGCCCGGCTCCCCCCGGACGGCGGATACACCGCATATTCATCCGCCGATCGCGCCTGACGATCAGATGCGTTCACGCCGACAGCAGGCTGATCTTGCCTCGCAAGCCGCGATCGAACGCGCTCTGAGGCCCTTTGCCAACCAACTCTCGGTCGATCTGGCCACCGCGGCAGGATTCCTGCGCTCGGTGACCTTCGCGACCGCCCACCCGTTCGTCACGAACGGCGCACCACTCATGACCCCCGATCAGCTGAGCGCCCTGCTCTTGCACGGTCTGAAGAAGGAATCCTGATGCTCGTTAGACTCATCTGGCGCTATCTGCGCCATTACAAGTCAGCCGTCGCCATCGTGCTGTTGGCGCAGCTGGTGGCCACCATCTCGTCATTGCTGCTACCGAATCTGAACGCCAAGATCATCGACCAGGGCGTTTCCACCGGCGACACCGGCTATATCTGGCGCACCGGCCTGCTGATGCTGGCCATCTCCGTGGGCCAGATCGGCGGACAGATGGTGGCGGCCTTCTTCGGTGCCCGGCTTGCCATGGGAGTGGGACGCGATATCCGTGCCGCATTCTTCGACCGCACCCTGACCTTCTCGCAACAGGAGATCAACCGATTCGGCGCGCCGAGTCTCATCACGCGCAACACCAACGATGTGCAGCAGGTGCAACAGCTGCTGCTCATGACCGCCATCATGCTGATCGGAGCCCCGATCACCATGGTGGGCGCGGTCTTCATGGCGCTGCGTGAGGACATGGGCCTGTCGTGGATCATCCTGGCGGCTGTCGTGGCCCTCGGCGTCTGCGTCGGCATCATCGTCAGCCGGATGAGCCCGCTGTTCGGCCAGAATCAGCTGCGTCTCGACGCCATCAACCGCGTGTTGCGCGAACAGCTCTCGGGTATTCGCGTGATCCGTGCGTTCATCCGTGAGCCCTCCGAGCGCAAGCGCTTCAACGCTGCCAACACCGACATCCGTCAGCTTGGCTACCGCATCGGCACACTGTTCGCCTTCCTCTTTCCCGTGGTCGGTCTGGTGATGAACCTCTCCTCGGCCGCCGTGTGGTGGTTCGGCGGCATCCGCGCCAACAACGGCGATGTGCAGGTGGGCCAGCTGACCGCCTTCATGACCTATCTGATGCAGGTGCTGATGAGCGTGATGATGGCCACGGTGATGAGCATGATCGTGCCGCGCGCCTCGATCAGCGCCGGGCGCATCATGGACGTCTTCCTCACCAAGTCGAGCGTGGTTCCGGTGGACCATCCGGTCACCGAACTCACCGGCCCGGCTGAGATGGACTTCGACCACGTGGAATTCAGCTATCCCGGCGCTGAGGCCCCCGTGCTGCATGACATCACCATGGAGCTGCGTCCGGGCACCACCACCGCGGTCATCGGCTCGACCGGTTCAGGCAAGACCACGCTGGTGCAGCTGATCCCGCGCCTCTACGACGTCACCAAGGGCAAGATCCTGATCAACGGCGTGGACACCCGCGAGCTCGATATGGACCTGTTGTGGTCGAAGATCGGTCTGATCCCCCAGAAGGCCTATCTGTTCAGCGGCACCGTCGCGTCGAATCTTCGCTATGGCAAGCCCGACGCCACCGAGGACGAGATGTGGGAGGCGCTGCGTGTGGCGCAGGCCGAGGACTTCGTCCGCGAGATGGACGGTCAGCTCGATGCGCCGATCGCTCAAGGGGGCACCAACGTCTCCGGCGGCCAGCGACAGCGGCTCTCCATCGCGCGAGCGCTGGTGAAGAAGCCCGACTTCTATGTGTTCGACGACGCCTTCAGCGCGTTGGACGTGTCCACGGACGCCCGCGTGCGTGCGGCACTGGCACCCACCATCAAGAACGCCGCTGTGCTCATCGTGGCGCAGCGCGTGTCCACCATCCGCAATGCGGATCAGATCATCGTGCTCGACTCCGGGCACATCGTCGGACGAGGCACCCATGCCGAACTTCTGGAATCCAGCGAAACCTATCGCGAGATCGTCGAATCCCAGATGAGTGCATTGGAGGCCGCATGAGCGTCACCAAGAATGAGGACTCGACTGTGAGCGGGAAGAACACCAACACCAAGCCGGCCGCCAACAAGAGGCCCGATTACGCCAAGAGCGCCTCCCAGAGCCGGGGTCCCGGCCCCGGAGGTGGACGCTCCGCCGCCGTTGAGAAGGCCGTGAACTTCGGCCCCTCGCTCAAGCGTCTTTTCGGCGAGATGAAGCCCGACCGGGTGCTCATCGTCGTGGTGATGGTGCTCGGCGCCATCGGCGTGGCCGCGAATGTCTACGGCCCCAAGCTGCTGGGTAAGGCGGCGAATGCCGTCTTCGCCGGCGTGATCGGCAAGGGCCTGCCCGCAGGGGTGACCAAGGACCAGATCATCGCCGTGCTCAACCAACAGGGCAAGACCGACCAGGCCTCGATGATCTCCAAGCTCGACGTGATCCCGGGCCAGGGCATCGACTTCACCCACCTGGGCCACATCCTGCTGTTGTGCCTGGCGCTGTATGTCACCGCGGCCGTGCTCACCTTCATCCAGGCGTTCATCGTGAACCGCGTGGTGCAGCGTGCCGTCTACCGCATGCGTGACCAGATCAGCGCCAAGATCGACCGGCTGCCGCTGTCCTATTTCGACGGACAGCCGCACGGCGAGCTACTCAGCCGCGTGACCAATGACATGGACAATGTGCAGCAATCGCTGCAGCAGACCATGTCGCAGGTGATCAACTCCTTGTTGACGCTCATCGGCGTGATCGCCATGATGCTCACCGTGAGTTGGCAGCTGACGCTGGTCACCCTGTGCATCGTGCCACTCTCTCTGGCCGTCTCGATCCCCATCGGCAAGGCGGCCCAGAAGCGCTTCGTGGGCATGTGGAAGTCCACCGGCGAGCTCAACTCGAAGGTTGAGGAGTCGTTCACCGGCCATGCGCTGGTGAAGGTCTTCGGACGTCGTCGTGAGGTCGAGCAGTCCTTCCACGACACCAATGAGGAGATGTACAAGGCCAGCTTCGGCGCACAGTTCATCAGCGCCCTGATCATGCCGGCCAACTTCTTCATCGGCAACCTGAACTTCGTGGCAATCGCCGTGATCGGCGGTCTGCGCGTCGCCAGCGGCACCATGCAGCTCGGTGATGTGACGGCGTTCATCCAGTACTCGCGCATGTTCACCCAGCCGCTCACGCAGATCACGTCGATGACGAATCTGCTGCAGTCGGGTGTGGCCAGCGCCGAGCGCGTCTTCGAGGTGCTGGACGCCGATGAGCAGACACCTGACGAGCACGGCTCCCTGAACCTGCCTGTGCAGGGCCATGTGCAGTTCGATCACGTTGACTTCAGCTATTCGGCTGATCAGCCGCTGATCAAGAATCTGTCGATTGAGGCCAAGCCGGGTCAGCAGATCGCCATTGTCGGGCCGACCGGAGCCGGCAAGACCACGCTGGTGAACCTGCTGGAGCGGTTCTACGACGTGCAGGGCGGCAAGATCGCGATTGACGGCGTGGACATCGCCACGGTGCCTCGTCATCAGCTGCGCGATCAGCTCGGCATGGTGCTGCAGGACACCTGGCTGTTCGGTGGCACCATCCACGACAACATCGCCTACGGCAAGATCGACGCCACTGACGATGAGGTGATCCAGGCGGCGAAGGCGGCCTATGTGGATCGTTTCGTGCGGACCCTGCCCGATGGCTATGAGACGAAGATCGACGAGGAGGGCTCGAATGTGTCGGCTGGTGAGAAGCAGCTGCTCACCATTGCCCGCGCGTTCATCTCCGATCCGTCGATCCTGATCCTCGACGAGGCCACCAGCTCGGTGGACACCCGCACCGAGGTGCTGGTGCAGAAGGCGATGAACCGGCTGCGCAGCGGCCGCACGAGCTTCGTGATCGCCCACCGACTGTCGACGATCCGCGACGCCGACCTCATCCTGGTGATGGAGCACGGCGCGATCGTCGAGCAGGGCACCCACGAGGGCCTCATCGCGGCCCAGGGCGCCTACTACCGCCTCTACGAGTCGCAGTTCTCTGCGGCCGAGCAGCCCGAGGATCTGGCTGGAAGTGGCGCCTCGGGTGGCAAGCGCGGCAGTAGCTGAGCCAGCAGCCGCTGACTCATTGATGCGGCAGCTGTGACACGGCCCGGGTGGGTCCCCAATCGGGGGCCTGCCCGGGCCGTTTCATGTCGCGGGCGACGGGCGTGGGGCAGGTCACGCGGGATAGGGAGGACTTTTGCGTCGTCTACCCTGCAAAGGTCCTCCCTGAATCGACCGCTATGCAGGATAGGTGCGGATAAAGCACTGAACACGGTGCCTTATCCGCACCTATGGCCCAGGCCGGGTGCTCGGGAAGGCGGCGTAGTCCGTACGCCCCGCAGGGGCTCGTGTTGGACAAGCGGCTTACCGGGCGCAGGGCCGAAACCTACGGACCGTGCCCACAGGCTGGGCGATGCTAGGCCTGACGGGTGCGTCCGGGATTGCGGGGGCGTCCGCTGCGAGTGCGTCCGCTGGCTGTGCCACCCCAGACGGCCACGACCAGACCGACGGCCACACAGATCCACGCGGGCCAGGTCTGGCCGGCCCTGTAGAAAGCCACGGCCGCCACGATGAGGATCAACGCGATCAGGGCCTGAATGACATTCTTCAACTTCATGGGGCCCTCTCCTCACGCCACGCACCGTGCGAATGGCGTCAACCTCACTGCGAAGGTTAGCGGTCCACCGACGATTGAGCGAGGCCGCACCCTCGGGCGATGGGCGCGGAGGACGTGAGCCGGCGTGAGCCACGGCTCTGTCGCCCGTCAAGCAATAACCGGGGCGACGACTCCGAAAGCGCCAGACCGGTCCGGGTACCGCAACCCGCCCCGACACGAAGACCGGCCACCACCAGCCCAACATCCCACCGGTCTGAGCCACAGTCCCCGTCACCCCCAAGCGCTGAAGGACGCGAACGCCGGGCGAGCGCTCTCCCATCCGCCGCCACTGCCCAAAAAAGTGACTCAGCGGACCTTAGTCGAACTGCATTTCTTCCACGCCGACCGCTCTTGTCGAGAACTTCCAGCCGCGCGCCGCAGTCCTACTCCGTCCCTACTGTGATCCCCGCCCAGCGCACGGATTGCCTCGGCGATGGTGGTGCCGCGATGCGCCCGTCGATAGGCCTTCACATCGGCTGCGCTCACGCCCTGAGGCAGACCCGTGATGCCGGTCAGGTCGCCGATCGCCGGTGGGCCGAGGCAGATCAACACCAGCCCGACACCGACGAGGACGCCGCCAACCACATAGTGGCCGAGCACGACTGCAGTGACTCCGCCGATCGCGCAGACCAGTCCCATGATCATCCGGACTCTCCGCGATGTATTCATCACCCAACTCCTCGATTCAGCAGATACACAGTGGTGGGTGCGCTGGTGCCGAGGTGCCCGCGGCACGGGTCATCAGCGCGCGCTCTGACCGCGACACCCACATCACGGACCCTCCCACATCTCGGACGAGCGTCTGTACGAGCCACCTGCTCGTGTCGCCCGCACGAAGCGTGTGCCTGCACCAAGGACGAGCCCCCGCAGTAGGAGATTGCGGCGGTCCCCACTGTCAGTTCCCACATGCCACCCTGGGAGCCCACCGAGCAGACCCCACACACGCAGAGAAGGCCGTCCCCTAGGGGACGGCCTTCTCATTGACTTAGCTACCCATCGCTGGGCACCGACTCACACGCCGTAACGACGCTTGGCCTTCTCGATCGCCGAGACATAACCCGAGCGCTCGTATTCCGAGGCCGAGGCATCCGCGGGCACGGCCAACAGGCCGCGCAGCTGGTCCAGCGTCATATCGCTGCGACGCAGATAATCACGCACGCCGTCGACCAGGCGAGCAGCGTAGCCGGCACCGTGACGCACCAGAGCAGAGGTGGTCATCACGACATCAGCCCCGGCCAGCAAGCCCTTGACGATGTCGTCGCGGGTCTCCACACCACCCGACAGGGCCAGTGACGACTTGACCTTGCCCCTCAGCACGGCCGCCCAGGTGCGCGGCAGGCGACCGATGTCAGGCTGCGAGAGCTCGAAGCCAGAGACGACCTCGCGCTTGTTCACGTCGATATCGGGCTGCAGGAAGCGGTTGAACATCACCAGACCGTCAGCGCCCGCCTCGCACAGCGAGGTGGCCATTTCACCGAAGTTACTGAAATACGGCGACAGCTTCACCGCGACCGGAATGCTCACGACGTCCTTCACCGCGCGCAGGATCTCCACGTGGCGCTCTTCGACCTCACGTCCGGTCATCTCGGTGTCGCCGGGAACCAGGTAGATGTTCAGCTCGATCGCCGAGGCGCCCGCGTCTTGCATGCGACGTGCCTCTCTGGTCCAGGTGCCATTGTTGGCGCCGTTGAGGCTACCGATCAGCGGGATCTCGAGCGCCTTGGCCGCGTCCTCCAGCACCTTGAGGTACTGGCTCGACAGGGTGGCGCCCACCGAGGAGATCGCGGTGACCGGGAAATAGCTGAGGGCCTCTGCGAAGCTCTCGGACTGCTCCTCGGTCTGCTTGACGATCTGCTCGCTCTCATAGCGCAGCTGTTCCTCGAACAGCGAGTGCATCACCACAGCGCCCACGCCCGAGGTTTCGAGCGTCTTGATCGAGTCCACCGTCTGCGCCAGCGGACCCGCCGAGGCGACCACCGGGTTACGCAACTTCAGGCCCAGATAATCCGTGCTCAGATCGGTGGCGTTAGGCACCGTGACCTGGGCGTTGACGTCGCGAGGGGCCATCAGCTGGTCGGTGGTGGCATTACCCGCCACCGACTTCGCCGCGGCCGACGCCGCAGCCGCCGCCAATGCATCGCTGCCATAGTTGATCGACATATCAGGCATCCCTCCGTGCATCGGTGGCGAACATCTCGGCCGGACGCGAGGCCATTTCCTCGTAATCGGCGAAGCGCCTGGACACCTGCTCCTGGCTGAGGTCATTGAGGCGCTTGGCCTCCTCGGGGTCCTTGACCATGAGCATCTTGAAGCGCAGCTCGGTCTTGCGGTACTCCATCAGCGGGATGCGCGGACGAGCCGAGTCGAGCAGGAACGGGTTGGCACCCGAGTCACGAACCTCCGGGTTGTACCGGATCAGCGGCCAGTGGCCAGAAGCCACCGCCTTGTACTGCTGATCCAAGCCCTTACGCAGGTTGTAGCCGTGGCTGATGCAGTGGCTGTAGGCGATGATCAGGCTGGGGCCGGGATAGGCTTCTGCCTCACGGAAGGCCTTCAGCGTCTGCTCGGGGTCGGCACCGAAAGCAACCCGGGCGACATAGACATCGCCATAGGACACAGCCTGCATGGCGATGTCCTTCTTGTTCGTCCGCTTGCCTGCGGTGGCGAACTTGGCGATCGCGCCCATGGGCGACGACTTCGAGGCCTGACCACCGGTATTGGAGTAGACCTCGGTGTCGAGCACGAGCACATTGACATTGCGTCCGGTGGACAGCACATGGTCCAGACCACCCGAACCAATGTCATAGGCCCAACCATCGCCGCCGACGATCCACACCGAACGGCGCAGCAGATTGTCCGAGACCGACTGAAGGTCTGCGATCTTCGCCTTGGTGTCGGCATCGACCTTCGGATCATCGATCAGCTGGGCAAGACGCGCCTGCAACTGGTCAACGCGCTCGGCCTGCGCATGCAGATCGGATTCCTGGGCCTGCGGGGCGTTCAACAGCCGGTCGACCAGACCCGGGTCATTGATCACCTCGGCGAGCTCGTCGACGCGCTGACGGGCCAACTCATTGTGCAGATCGGCTGCCAGGCGCATGCCCAGACCGAACTCGGCGTTGTCCTCAAACAACGAGTTGCTCCACGCCGGGCCGCGACCGTCCTTGTTCTTGGCCCACGGGGTGGTCGGCAGGTTGCCGCCATAGATGGACGAGCAGCCGGTGGCATTGGCCACGGTGGCGCGGTCGCCGAACAGCTGGGTGAGCAGCTTGAGGTACGGCGTCTCGCCACAACCCGGGCAGGCACCGCTGAACTCGAACAGCGGCTGCAGGAACTGGGCACCGCGCACGGCGCCGTAGTTCACGCGAGTGCGAGGAGGCTCGGGGATCTTCTGGAAGAATTCCACATTCGCCCGCTCATTGGTGCGGTCGAGCACCGAATCCAGATTGATCGCCTTGCGCTCGGGCTCGGCGCCGATGGGATGCACCGGGCAGGCCTCGACGCACAGACCGCAGCCGGTGCAGTCCTCAGCGAACACCTGCAGCGTGTACATCTCGTCGGGCAGGCCCGCCGCGTTCAGCGGAACGGCCTGGAACGACTCGGGGGCGCCCTCAAGCATCTCGGGCTTGTAGTACTTGGCCCTCAGCACGCCGTGCGGGCAGACGAAGGCGCAGTTGCCGCACTGGATGCAGTTCTGCTCGTCCCACACCGCGATGATCTCGGAGACATTGCGCTTCTCATACTGCGTGGTGCCTGAGGGGAACGAGCCGTCAGCGGGCAGCTTGCTCACTGGCAGCGATTCACCCTGCTCGGTCATCATCGCCGCTGTGACGTCCTTGACGAAATCAGGCGCGAATGAGGGCACTGGAGGCAGATAGTCCTCGGTCGAGGTGACCTTGGCGGGCACATCGATCTTGTGCAGATGCTCCAGGGCGGCGTCGACGGCGGCGTGGTTCTTCTCCACGATCTCCATCGACTTCTTCGCATAGGTCTTGGTGATCGAGTTCTTGATGGCCTCGATCGCGTGGTCCTCGGGAAGCACGCCGCTGATCTTGAAATAGCAGGTCTGCAGCACGGTGTTGGTGCGGTTGCCCAGCCCCACGGAACGGGCCACCTCACCGGCGTCGATCGCATAGACCTGCAGATCAAGGTCAATGATCTTCTTCTGCATCGGGGCCGGCAGATGGCCCCAGACGTCCTCGGCCGGGTACGGGCTGTTGATCAGCACCGTGGTGCCCTTGCGGGCGAATGCCAGCACGTCGATGCGCTCGAGATCGGCCCAGTGATGCACGCCGATGAAGCCGGCCTGGTTCACCAGATAGGGAGCCTTGATCGGGTCGGGCCCAAAACGAAGGTGCGAGGTCGTGCGTCCGCCAGACTTCTTCGAGTCATAGACGAAATAGCCCTGCGCATAGGTGTCGGGCTCGGAGCCGAGGATCTTGATGGTGTTCTTGTTGGCGCCCACGGTGCCATCCGCACCGATGCCGTAGAACACTGCACGCGAGGTCTCGGGGTCCTCCAGGTCGAGCGAGGCGTCCCACGGGATGGACAGATGCGTCACATCGTCGGTGATGCCGACGGTGAAGCGACGCTTCGGCTTGTCCTTGGCGAGCTCGTCGTAGACGGCCGCGCACATGCCCGGGGTGAACTCCTTGCTCGACAGGCCGTAGCGGCCGCCGATGATGGCGGGCAGCGTCTCGCGCTCGCCATGGGAGTAGGCCTCGGAGACCGCCGAGACGACGTCGAGGAAAAGGGGCTCGCCATTGGAGCCGGGCTCCTTCGTGCGGTCGAGCACGGCGATCTTCTTGACCGACGCCGGGATGCAGTCGAGCACCGCCTGCGTGGGGAACGGACGGTACAGCCGCACGACCACGAGGCCGACCTTCTGGCCCTGATCGTTGAGCTTGCTGACGGTCTGCTGCACGGTCTCGGCGCCCGAACCCATGATCACGATCACGCGATCAGCGTCGGGGGCGCCGTAGTAATCGGCCAGGTGGTACTGACGGCCGGTCATGGCGGCGAACTCATCCATGGCGTCCTGCACGATGCCGGGAACCGAGTCGTAGTACTTGTTGCCGGCCTCACGGCCCTGGAAGTACACATCGGCGTTCTGGGCGGTGCCGCGGATGAAGGGATTCTCTGGTGACAGGGCGCGCTGACGATGCTCACGCACGAGCTCGTCGGGCACCATCGAACGCAGCTGCTCGTCGGTCAGCTGGATGCAGGTGTTGAGCTCATGGCTGGTGCGGAAGCCGTCGAAGAAGTGCATGAACGGCACGCGCGAGCGCAGCGTGGCGACCTGCGAGATGAGGGCATTGTCATGGCACTGCTGCACACCGGTGGAGCACAGCATCGCCCAACCGGTCTGACGACAGGCCATCACATCCTGGTGATCACCGAAGATCGACAGGCCCTGAGTGGCCAGCGACCGGGCGGCGACGTGCATCACCGTGGAAGTGAGCTCACCGGCGATCTTGTACATATTCGGGATCATCAGCAGCAGGCCCTGCGACGCCGTGAAGGTGGTCGCCAGGGCGCCGCCCTGCAGGGAGCCGTGCATGGCGCCGGCAGCGCCGGCCTCCGACTGCATCTCCATCACATGGGGCACCTGACCCCAGATGTTCATGCGGTCGCGGGCGCTCCACTCGTCAGCCAGCTCGGCCATCGGGGAGCTCGGCGTGATCGGATAGATCGAGCACAGCTCGTTGATGCGGAAGGCGACATCGGAAGCGGCGGTGTTGCCGTCGCAGATCATCTGATGGGTGATGTCCTGCTCACGACGCGACTGGGCGAGCTCATCGGCTGCGTCCTTGGCGCCGGAGGCCACGTCAACGGGCGACGGCGTGGCGGTGGCGGCCTCGCCACTCAGACCTGGATTGGCGGGCATGCCATTCGAGCCGGGTACCGGCCCACGGGTAGTTGTAGTCATAGTGCTCACTTCTCCGGAATCATCTCGATGGCATGCACCGGGCACTGCTCGAAGCAGGTGCCACAGCCGGTGCACTTGTCATAGTCGAAGCGGTAGCGATGTCCCTTGCCGAGCTTCACGATTGCGTCTTCGGGGCACGAGCCGTAGCAGCCGTCGCACTCGAAGCAGTTGCCGCATGACAGGCAGCGGGTGGCCTCAAAGATGGCCTCGTCAGCGGTGAGGCCCTTCACGACCTCGTCGAAATCGCTCACGCGAGCAGCCGGGTCGAGCTCGGGCTGCACCTCGCGCGGGTGATCGCCGAAGTACCACAGGTGAAGATCGTCGAAGTGAACGATGGGGTGCTTCACCTTGGTCTGCGGGTTCTGGTGGTTGAGCCAGGTGTCGATCTGCTTGGCGGCACGCTTGCCGTGGCCGACGCCCACCGTGACGGTGCGCTCGGAGGGCACTGCGTCGCCACCGGCGAAGATGCCGGGGACATCAGTCATCAGCGTGGTGGGATCGACCTTCACCACATCACCGTTGAACTGCATGCCGGGAATGTCGTGCAGGAAGCCGGTGTCGGCAACCTGGCCGACGGCCATGATCACGGTGTCGGCGGCGAGCGTCTCGTATTTGCCGGTGCCATGGGGCTTGCCGTCCTTGTCGAGCTCCATGATCTCGACCTTGACGTCACCCCCCTGCATCTCATTGATCGTGCGCAGCCAGTGCACCTCGACGCCCTCGCGCTCGGCTTCCTCGAGCTCCTCCTTATGGGCGGGCATCTCGTTCTCGGTGCGTCGGTAGATGATCACGGCATCCTCGGCGCCCAGACGGCGGGCGGTGCGGGCGGCGTCCATGGCGGTATTGCCACCGCCGTAGACGGCCACGCGACGACCGATGACCGGCTTGTCGCCGCTGGCGACATTGCGCAGGAAGTCGACGGCGTCAACCATGTGGCCAGCGTCCATGCTGGGGATCTCGACGCGACGCGAGAGATGCGCGCCGACGGCTACGAAGACGGCGTCGAAGTTGCCCGACTTCTGCTCCTCGATCAGGTCCTTGACGTGATGATTGAGCTCGATCTTCACCCCGAGGTTTTCAACGCGCTTGATCTCGGCGTCGACGACGTTGCGCGGAAGACGGTATTCGGGGATGCCATAACGCATCATGCCGCCGGCCTGGGTGCCGGCGTCGTGGATTTCCACCTCATGGCCCAGACGGGCGAGGTGATAGGCCGCGGACAGCCCTGCGGGACCGGCGCCGATCACAAGGATGCGGAAGCCGGAGTTATTGCGCGGCTTGTCGAAGGCCCAGCCCTTCTCGATGGCCATATCGCCCAGATAGCGCTCCACCGAGTGGATGGACACTGCTGAATCCAGGTCACCGCGATTACACGCGGTCTCACAGGGGTGATAGCAAACCCGGCCATGAATGGCGGGGAACGGGTTGTCGCGCACGACCTGACGCCATGCCGACTCCGGATCCGTTTCCTTGACCAGACGCAGCCACTCCTGGCAATTCTCGCCCGCAGGGCAGGCGTTGTTGCAAGGGGGCAACAGGTCAACATAGATGGGCATCCGCGTGCGCACCGGACCAACGCGACCTTCTCCGGTCGTGAGGTCGGGCAACTGCGTGATGTCGCGACGTTCAGGTGACATGGAAAGACCTTTTTCCTCTACCTCGTCTGTGCGTTGCCTCCGGACGGAGGCAGTTGTCTGATCCGGCCCCTCTGCTGCTGTGCTCAGGGCCAAATCAACCCGCGCCGAAATGGTCCCACCAATCCGACACAAGGCCGATGTTACTCATGGAAGGGGCCTTCGCCTAGGCGAGGTTCCAAATACGGACTGTTTTGGTCGGAAATCCCCGGGCAGGTCTCCTGAGAAGTCCGAACGCTGATCGATTGTCCTGTCAACGCAGCGAGGATGACACCCCCGACGAGCGCGAAAACGCCCCGCATCACATCCCGTGGCGCGGGGCGTTTTCGGCTCCTGTGCCGCTCTGATCAGAGGCGGATAATTACTTGGAGTCGTCCAACTTTTCGAGAGCCTCGTTGAGCCGCTCGACTTTTCCGGTGAGCTCCCCGGTGTGCCCGGGACGAATATCGGCCTTCAGCACAAGTGAGACGCGGGGAGCGATTGCGGCGACTGCTGCACAGGAATCGTGCACAACGCGCATACACTCGTCCCAGCTACCTTCAATGGTGGTGAACATCGAGTTGGTCTCATTGGGCAGTCCGGAGTCCCGGACGACTTTGACGGCCGCGGCCACTGCGTCGTGGACAGAACCGTCGGGGTTGTCGTTACCCATGGGGCTGATTGTGAACGCTACGAGCATGGCGCCAGCCTAGGACCGGCACCATATCCTCGTGGAGACAATTCCATTGGCTGACCGATTCACGGATCGACGGCACACGTCCCACCGGGCCGGTGACTTCTCACCAGGCCGGATTCCACGCCCCCAGGCGTACGTCGTCACACCCCATTTGGTGAATCGGCTCGGTTGCTCAACGAGTTAGAACGAGTACAAAGGGGCGCAAGATGACTACATACGATGCCACCGGCACGCTGATCATTGCGGTGGCGATCCGGGAGATCCGACGAGTTGGATATCGCAATCTCTCGCTGAGGGAGCTGGCCGCGCGGGCAGGCATGACCACCGGCGCGCTGTACCGAAGGTTCTCCGGCAAGGATGAGCTGCTGGCCGCCGCGGCATCCGTGGTGGGACGGCAACTCGCCGAAGAGGCCACAACCAAGATGGATGGGCAGACGCTCACCCCTCACGAGCGGCTGGTGCTGCTCGGCGAGGTGTTGCTCAATCGATTTGAGAAAGACCGGGAGTTGATGGACTTCCTCTTCTCGGCGCTGCCCGTGGGACGGTTCTGGCGGGGCGTCACCAAGCCTGACCGCGACTCACCACTGCTGACGATGACCCTCGACGCGCTCGACGAGCTCTTCGGCGAGACGGTGGACCATACCTGTCAGCGCAAGCTCTTTGTGGAGGCCTGTGCCTTCATGCAGGGCTATGGATTGCTCATCGCCAGCGGCGCGGTGCCCTATGAGCGAGAGATCTTCACCAGTGCCATGACCGGCTTCGCCCAGCAGGCCGGTGCCCTGGCCGTCGCCGACGCGATGAGGGAGCTCGATGTGAAGGCGGCTGTCTAGGCATCCGGATTCCGGAGCGCCGGAGTGGCCGCTGTGGACCAGTTGGCTTCGGGACCGACCACCCGAGCGGCCCTCCCCGATTGGACCAGCTCACATCCGCTGATCCCAGGGCTGCTCCCGAGAGGGCGGCCGCTCATCAACGTTTGGACTGGCTCATGGCAGGAGAAGTCCCGCTGGCAGGGAGCGCACGCTCCTGAAGATCTGCCAGCGGGACTCTCCTGTTTGCGCGGCTGAGGCATGCCGGTCTCAGTCACTGACATGAGCAACTCCAGACCCGGGCATGGCTAACACCGGACATGGCTAACACGTCAGGACAACCTGCCAGTCCCCTCGCTTTCATGGAAGGTGGGAGAGCGTGAGCCCGGATCTCGCGAAAACGGCTAGCGTCGAATGCGAAGCGCGGGTTCTTTCGTCAACGGAATAATTGGAGCAACCATGGCAGTTTTCACGCCCGACCAGCAATTGAAGATCCTGTCGGATCTGGTGGGCATCGACTCCGCCAATGACCATGAGCTGCAGGTGGCCAATTATCTGGCGACCCTCCTGGGCGATCACGGCATCACCGCAAAGGTTCTTGCGGCCCGCGCCGACACCGACCACCCCGAGGCGCAGCCCGACCGGGCGAATCTCATTGCCGAGATCGGCTCGGGCGCGCCCGTGCTGGTGCTCTCGGGGCATATGGACACGGTGAGCCTTGGAAACCGGGGTGACTGGGATTCCGATCCCCTGACGATGACCGAGCGCGCGGGCAAGCTGTTCGGCCGCGGGACCACTGACATGAAGTCAGGCTTGGCGGCGATCGCGATTGCCTTGATTGAGTTGAAGGCCCAGGGACTGCCACGCAAGGGCACCCTGCGTCTGCTGGCAAGCCGGGCTGAGGAGATCGGCGAATATGGCGCCAAGGAGCTCGCCGCCGACGGATATATGGACGACGCCGATGCGCTGCTTGTGGCTGAACCTTCGGGCTGGACCATCGTGCACGCGCACAAGGGTGAGGTTGACTTTCGGCTCCATTCCACCGGCAGATCGGCCCACAGCTCGATGCCCGAGCTCGGCTTCAATGCGATCCCGCCCCTGATGGAGGTCTTGGTGCGTGCTCAACAGGAGTTCGGCGCCCGCCCGGCATCCGATCCGGTGCTTGGCGAGCTCACCTTCAGCACCACCGTCTTCCATGCCGGCGACCAGGTGAATACGATCCCCGACTCGGCAGTGGCGCAGGTGAATGTGCGCACCATTCCGCAGTTCGACAACCGCGAGGCGATCGCGCTGCTGAAGAGCCTGGTGGCCGAGCAGAACCGTCGTGGTGCCACGATCACCCTCGATCCTTATATGCAGGAGCCCGTGGTGAGCGCGCCCAAGGACTCACTGCTGGTGCGGCTCGCGACGAAGTTGGGCGAGCGGATCAGCGGCCAGACCATTCCTGCGGTCGGCGTCGCGGGTGTCACCGATGCGTCAAGCCTGCTGGTGGGCAAGGACGCCGACTTCCCGTTCATCATGTTCGGGCCGGGAAACCAGACCATGCACACGGTGAACGAGAACATCGACGCCCAGATGTATCTGGACTTCGTGCAGCTCTATCAGCGGTTGTTCGTGGAATATCTGGGCCAGGCCAGCTGACTGCGGCAGGGTCAGAACGGTCGGGGCGAGCGAGCCCAGGCGTCAGAGAAACAGAAGATAGGGGCGGATAAAGCACCGTCTACCGTGCTTTATCCGCCCCTATCCTGCGTGCCTGCTGGTGGACGTGGGATCAGGCCCGGTAGTCGTCGAGGTCAAGCCTCGACGTGGCGACGTCCATGAGCTCTGGATCGTGGGTGATCACAACGACGGCGGCCTTGTCGACAGCCGACCACACATCGTCCATGAGGGCCTCGGCGGTCTCCGAGTCCAGATGCTCGGTGGGTTCGTCGAGGATCACCAGCTGGTCGTTGCGTCCACCCACCAGGATGCGCGCCATCGCAATGCGGCGCGCCTCGCCGCCCGACAGGGTGGCTCCCTCCTCACCCACCACGCGGGCGGGGTCCATGGTGGCAAGGCCTGCCTTCGACAGGGCCTGCGATACCTGGGCGTCGGTGGCGTCCTTGTCGCCGATGCGCACGTTCTCGGCCACCGAGGTGGCGAAGATATGCGCGTCCTGGGCGAGGTAGCCGATGGCCGCCGGGGCCTGCACGGTGCCGGCGATCGGGTCGATGAGGCCCATCACGGTGGCGGCAAGGGTGGTCTTGCCCACGCCGGAAGCGCCGGTGACCGCCACCCGCTCCCCCGGTCCGACGCGAAGGTTGACGCCCTTGATCACCGCGCCATGACCGGGCCAGCCGGCCGCAAGGTTGCTGAGCACCAGTTCTGTGGGCGAGGCTCCCCCACCGATGGCGCCTGATTCCTGCGGGGCGCCCGTCGTTCCGGGCACCGTGCGATCGCCCTTGCCGACGGGAGGCTCGCGCAGCAGTGCGATCACCCGTCGCAGAGCGGCACGCGCCCTGGTCATCGTCTGGGCAGCGGTGGTCAGATCGGACAGGCTCTCGTGCAGCGCGAGCGGCGTCAACACCAAGATCGCCAGATCGCGTCCCAGGAGCTGACCGCCGGCGACCGACGGGCCGCCCACCAGCAGGCCGCCCACGACGGCCAGGCCGCTGCTGAGCATCTGTCCGGCACTCGCGATACCACGCGTCCAAGCATCCCTGGCCTCGGCGTCACGCAGTCTGATGTCGGTGGCGCGCATCCGCTCCAGCTGAGCACCATCGGCACCGAAGGCCACCAGATCGGGAGCGCAACGGGCGAGTTGACGCACCTCGTCGGCCAGCGCGCCACGCAGCGGCACGGCGGCCTCATCGGCCCGACGCGAGAGTCGCTGACCCAGCCAGGGCAGGCCGATGCCGGCGATCAGGCTGGTGAGCAGCACGATCACGGCGGCTCCGGGCGAGAAGAACGCGATGAGCACGCTGGTGAGGCCGATCACCAGCACGGAACTGACGAAGGGCACCACGATGCGCACCACCACGTCCATCACGGCATCGACGTCGGCGGTGACGCGCACCAGCAGGTCGCCCTGGTGACGCCCCAGCAAGGTGGTGCGGGCGAGCTTGGCATAGACGGTCTCCCGCAGCGAGCCCTCCATGCGCAGCGCGAGGTCGTGACCCACGAGGCGCTCGGCGTAGCGGAAGACGCCGCGTCCGATGCCGAAGAAGCGCACGCCAACGCTGGCCGCGAGCAGATACAGCACGGGCGGATGCTCGGCGGCGCGGCTGAGCAACCAGCCCGACAGGGCCATCAGCCCCACCGAGGAGCCCGTGGCGCAGACGGCCAGGATGATGCTGGTGACCAGCCGGCGCGTGCCATGCGGAATGCCGCGGATGAGCTGGCGCACCAGGGCGCCGGTCTGACCGGGCGCACTCTCGGCCTCGAGGCCCTTGACGCTCGCCGGCCGGTCGGGCCGGGCCTCCGCGACATGGGGCAACACCGAGCTGGGGTATTGGTCCTCGCCCAGCAGGAAGTCTGCCGAATCACCCGATTCGGTGGACCAGGTGCGACGCCGCGTGCGGGCCTCGCGTTTCGAGAGCTTGGTCGCGGGCTCAATGGGTGCCGTCGCGTCAGGCACGGGACCGCCGGGAGCTCTCTCCCCGCTCGATCCTTCAGTCCGCTGATCGACAGACGGCTCCCTGTCCGTGGCGCTCAGCGCGTGGACGGCCGCTGCGGCGGCCCGGGGGCTCCCGGTCGCGTCGGAACCGGCCTCGCGGGAATCATCCTGACGCTGGTCGGAGCCGTCAGTCTGTTTGGCGGCGGGCGCCACGACGTCGACCACCCGGTCGGCCATGGCGATGACGGCCGGACGATGGCTCACCACCAGGGCCGAGGCCGCGGAGGCCCGCACGGCCCTGATCGCGATCGCCTCGGTGGACTGGTCGAGGCCCGCAGTCGGCTCGTCGAGCACCAACAGGCGGGCACCGCCCAGCTCGATGCGCAGCAAGGCCCGGGCGAGCGCAACGCGACGCCGCTCCCCCGAGGACAGACCCTCCCCCTCGTCGGCCACCACGTGGTCGAGCGCGAGGCTGCGTCCACCGGCCCGGTCGAGCGCGTCGCGCAACTGGGCATCGCGGGCCTCGGGATGGCCCAGCCGCACATTGTCGGCGATGGTGCCATTGATCATGCCGGGGTCCTGCGAGACATAGGCGATGTGACGTCGCCACGCGGTCATGTCAATGTCGGCCAGGTCGACGTTGCCGACGCGGACCTGGCCGGAGGCGGCTGGTTGGAAGCCCATGAGCACCGACAGCGCGGTGGACTTGCCACCACCGGAGGCGCCGCGCAAGACGACAACCTCGCCCGGATCAATCCGGCACGTGAAGCCTGCCAACGCCGGATGGTCGGTACCCGGGTACTCCACGGACAGGTCGTTGAAGCCGATCGTCGCGGCGGCGGGATCGGGGGCGGGCGCGTCGCCGCCGATGTGGGTGGCCTCGGCCGCCTCGATCAGCTCAAAGGCCTTGTCGGCGGCAGCAGTGCCGTCGGCGGAATCATGGAAGTGGACGCCCACCTGGCGAATCGGCAGGTAGACCTCGGGGGTGAGAATCAGCACGAACAACGAGGTGCGCAGGTCGAAGTGACCGGCCACCACGCGGAAGCCCATGCTCACTGCCACCAAGGCCACCGACAACGTCGACAGCAGCTCCAGGACAAAGGAGGACAGGAAGGCCAATCGCAGCGTCTTCATGGTCTCGGTGCGGTGCGCCGCCTCGGTGCGCCGCAGGCCCACCAGCTGCGCCCGCGCCCGGCCGAACACCTGCAACGTCGGCAGACCGGCCACGAGGTCGGCGAAGTGGTTGGCCAGGCGCGTCTCCACGGCGAAGCGGCGGTCGACCTGCTTCTGGGTGGCCATGCCGATCAGGGCCATGAACAGGGGGATCAGTGGCACCGTGATCGCGATGATGATGGTGGACTCGAGATCCTGGGTGAGGATCGCCACGCCCACGACGAGCGGTACGCCCACGGCCATCATGAGTTGGGGCAGGTACTTGGAGAAATATCCGTCCAGCGAGTCCAGGCCCTGGGTGACCAGAGTGATGAGCGTGCCCGTGGGTGTTGAGGCGTCGGTGGGACGCGCCAGGCGTGCCGTCATCACATCAGTGCGTAACTGCGATTTCACCGCCGCCGACGCGCGGTGCGCCAACCATTGGTTGAGCCAGTTGAGCCCCGCACGTGCCACGAAGACGGCCATCAACAGTCCGCAGGCAGCCAGCACGCCATCGGTGTTGTGGGTGTCGAAAACATGCGCGACGGCGTCGGAGATCAGGCGTGCCTGGGCCAGCACCAGGAAGGCCGTGGCGACGCCGACAAGGGCGACTGCCACCAGGAATCCCCTGGTGGCAGTCGCCCTCTTGACCAGTCGCGGGTCGAGTGGCCCGGCCACTCAAACCCTCAGCGTTGCGGTGATCACACGTGCACCTCGGCCACATTCGGCTCATGCTCGTGCTCGGGCATCTCCTTGGTGGAGATGCGCTTGCTGAACACCCAGTAGCTCCACGCCTGGTAGGCCAGCACGACCGGCACCAGAATGCAGGCAAAGATCGTCATGAGCTTCAGGGTGAGCGGCGAGCTCGACGCGGTGACCATATTGAGCGGGCTGCTCATGTCGGCCGAGATGAACCCGAGCGTGCCGTACATCTTGACGAAGATCATGGCCAGCATCAGCAGGATCGAGGCGCCGGTGCCGATGAACGCCCAGCCATTGCGCTCGGCGCGCTGCGCCAGCGCAGCCAGGCCGAGCACCACGACGGACAGCAGGCCGGCGGCCCACATCAGCACGGTGGACAGCGAACCCAGATAGGGGTTCTTGCTCGTGCCGTAGAAGATGTTGGCGCACAGCACGAAGACCAGCAGCACGGCGACGGTGACCGGGGCCAGCGTGTGCACGAACTTGACGGTCTTGTCGTGGATCGAGCCATAGGTCTTCAGCGCCAGGAACATCGAGCCGTGGGTGCAGAACAGCAGGATGAACAGCACGCCACCGAGCAGGCCGAAGGGGCTGAACAGCGCCCAGAAGCCGCCTGTGTACAGGTTGGGCTCGCCGAATGCGGCGCTGGCCAGGGGGGCGACGTCCATGCCCTTGACGAAGTTAGCGAAGCCGATGCCGAAGACCAGCGAGACGATCAGCGATCCGATCGAGGCCCCCGCGTCCAGCGCGCCGCGCCAGCGGTCGTCGGGCATCTTGGCGCGATATTCGAACGAGATGCCGCGCAGGATCAGCCCCACCAGCACCAGGAACAGCGGCAGGTACAAGCCACTGAACAGGGTTGCGTACCAGCCGGGGAAGGCCGCGAAGGTGGCGCCACCGGCGGTGAGCAGCCACACCTCATTGCCGTCCCAGGTGGGTCCGATCGTGTTGATCATCACCCGGCGTTCCTTGGGATCCTTGCCGAGGATGGGATACAGCATCGAGACGCCGAAGTCGAAGCCCTCAAGGAAGAAGAAGCCGATCCACAGCACCGCGATGAGAAGGAACCACACAATCTGCAGCGGCGACGCGTCCAGGCTCGCCTGCAGCGGAATAAGAGAATTCGTGAGCATGTCTATGTCTCCAGCCTCAGTACGCGAAGGACAGTGGGGCGTCGTCGGTCGGCTTCTCCACCTTGACTAGCGCGGGGAGTCCTTCCTTGATCGTCTTGATGAACAGCTTCAGCACGATGACCGCCACGACCGCGTACACCAGCGTGTACAGAATCATCGTCAGCCACATGGCGCCGGCACCGTTGCCCGGTGAGGCGGCCGTCCAGGTGGGCAACACGCCATTGACGATCCATGGCTGCCGCCCGAGCTCGGTGAAGATCCAGCCGAAGGAGTTGGCGAACAGCGGCATGAACGGCAGGCAGGCCATCAGCACGGCGTAGAACTTGCCGCCCTTGGGCAGGTGATCGCGGCGGGTCTGCACCAGCGTGGCGATGCCGATGATGAAGGCCAGCACGCCGAGCCCGATCATGAGCCGGAAGCTGTAGTAGTTGACCATCACATTCGGCACCGGATCGACCGGCATGGCCTTCAGCTCGTCGGCGAACTGCGACTGCAGGGCGTTCTGCGTGCCGTTGTCGGTGGCGTAGCCCTCCTGCAGGTAGGACTCACGCAGGTCCTGGATGCCCTGGACCTTGGCGTTCGGATCGTTCTTGGCCAGGATGCTCAACACACCGGGCACGTCCAGGCTGAAGACCTTGTGGTAGGTCTTTTCCTGGCCCGATCCCTCGGTGGTGATGATGGCGACCACCGAGAACGGAGCGCTCTCCTGAGTCTCGAGCAGACCCTCTGCGGCGGCCAGCTTCATCGGCTGGTATTCGGCCTCGACCTTGCCCTGGAAGTCACCGGAGATGAAGGTGACCAGCGAGGCCAGGATGAGTACCCAGGCGGAGAAACGTGCCGACTTGCGCCATGTGGAGGTGTCCAGCGAATCGGCCGGCTGGGCGTCGCGACGCTTCTTGGCGAGCCACCAGCCGGAGACGCCGAGCAGCAGTGCACCGGCGGTCATGAACGCAGCACCGATGGTGTGCGGAAGGGTGGCCAGGAACACCGGGTTGGTGATCAGCGCCAGGAAGTCGGACAGCTCAGCGCGGCCGGTGGCCGCGTTGTAGACGGCACCCACGGGGTTCTGCATCCAGGAGTTGGCGGCCAGGATGAAGATCGACGAGATGAAGGTGCCGAGCGCGGTGAGCCAGATGGTGGCCAGGTGGAGGCCCTTGGGCAACCGATTCCAGCCGAAGATCCACAGGCCGACAAACGTCGATTCGAGGAAGAAGGCGATCAGGGCCTCGAGAGCCAGCGGGGCGCCGAAGATGTCGCCCACGAACCGGGAGTACTCAGACCAGTTCATCCCGAACTGGAACTCCTGCACGATGCCGGTGACGACACCGGCCGCGAAGTTGATCAGGAAGAGCTTGCCGAAGAACTTCACCAGGCGAAGCCACTGGTCGTTTCCCGAACGCACCCACAGCGTCTGAAGGATCGCCAGAAGCCATGTGATGCCGAGGGTAATCGGCACGAAGAAGTAGTGATAGACGGTGGTGATGCCGAACTGCCACCGCGCTAGTACCTGAGCGTCCATAGCCGCAACCTACTGCGGAGACAGGGTGTATCGCATCCCTTGCGAGAAGAATCGGACCAAATTGGTCCAGATCTTGGCCAGCCGCAATGGTACAAGCCCTTGCTGGGGGCCCTGTAAGTGGGGTCTGTGTAGCGGGAATGGCTGCATTCGATGCCCACCCGCGGAGGCATTTCCGCCAGGAGCGAACAGGACCCTGGTTCTTGTCATTTACGCCTGACAAGGACCGACGATGGCTCTGCCAGTCAGGGGAAAACCCGGGCCCGGCGGCTTGCGGTCGCAAGCTGTCTTGACCCAGTCACAAGTCGTTCTCACCCGGTCGCGGGCTGCTTGCCACAATCGCGAGCTGCTACCCCCTGGAGGGACGGCGACGAGCCTCCTCCCAGCCACCCAGACGAGTCCGACGATCTAGGCGGGGCGGTGACGCGGCTGCACCGTCGGCTCGGCGAACAATGGCCGGGGCCACGGGTAGGTCTCGGCCCGGTCAACCACGCTCTGCCAGGGCAGCTCGTCACCAGCTGCGGCGAGGTAATGACCGAAAAGCTCAGCCGTCGCCCTGGCATCGCCCAGCGCCGAATGAGCATTCACCAGCGATACCCCAGCCGCGGCACAGCAATCGACCAACCGCCGGCTCTTGGCCTGCAGAAAGCGAGTGGATTGGCGCATCGTGCAGACATTGGGAATGGTCTCGGGCGGAATCGTCATCCCCGCATTGCGTAGCTCGGCGGTCAGAAAGCCAACATCGAATGACGAGTTGTGCGCAACAATCACCCGCCCGCGCAGCCGGTCGACCAGCTCTGGCGCCAATTGCGACATCGTCGGCGCCTTCGCGACATCGTCCGAGGTGATGTGATGCACCCTGGTGGCGCGCATGGAGCGGCGCGGGTTCACCAACGTGGACCATTCATCGTCGATGGCCCCGGCAGGATCAAGACGCACCAGACCGATCTCAATGATCCGGTCCCCTCGAGCGGGCGAGAAGCCTGTGGTCTCGAGATCGAGCACCGCGTAACCTGCCATGCCTTCGATTGTGACACGCCCCTGTGACAGATCCCTGCCGCAGACCGTGCGTCAAGGCCGTGGGCCACCGCTTCAAGCTGCTCGCCAGAAACACCCCACCCCATGCATCCGGCGCCACTGCCCTCGTCGCTGACATCCTTCCCGTGGCGCCCCATGGCATCCAACCCATAACACCCAGCCCACGTAGGGTGCTTGCATGCGCACGATGACTGTCGCCGAATCACTGGTAGCCGCCCATGAGTTGGCCGTGCGAGGGCAACGTCATCTGCTGGGTCTCGCCGGTGAGCCGGGTGTTGGCAAGACCACGCTCGCCGCTCTGTTGGCTGCCGACCTTGGCTCCGATGCGGTGGCGGTGTCCATGGACGGCTTCCACCTGGCCCAAACCGAGCTTGAGCGGCTTGGTCGCGCCAACCGCAAGGGTGCGCCCGACACTTTCGATTCCTGGGGATTCCTCGCGTTGATGAACCGGCTCACCACAAACAGCGATCCCGCCGTCTATGCACCCGAATACCACCGCGATCTGCACAATCCGGTGGCCGGCGCAATCCGCGTGGAAAAGCGCATTCCCCTGGTGATCGTGGAGGGGAACTATCTACTCCTGCCCACACGGCCGTGGGGCCTGGCCCGGCAGATGTTCGACCAGATCTGGTTCCTGCAGAGCAATCAGGAGCTGCGCCAATCGCGCTTGATCAACCGCCATATCGCCTTTGGCAAGACGCAGGACCGGGCCCGGCAGTGGGCCCTGGGCACCGACGAGCGCAATGCAGCCACCGTGCGCGCACAAATCGACCGTGCCGACGCGGTGATCCAACTCGACTGACGCCACGGCGCATCCTGGTATCGGGCTGGGGCGTCGCGTCGTATCGGGCTGGGGGCGTCGCGTCGTATCGGCCCTGACGACAAGCCCGCCTCACGTCCCAAGTCCATCCCGGTGCGCATGGGCGAAGGCGCGCGCATAGGCTTGCGCGCATGACAAATCCCAGCAAGCCCGAGGTCACCCTGCCCGATGAAGCACCCAGCGACCTTGTGATTGACGACATCGTGGAGGGCACCGGCGCTGAGGCGAAGGCCGGCGACGTCGTTGACGTGCACTATGTGGGCGTAGCGCTCAGCAATGGCCAGGAATTCGACTCCAGCTATGGACGCGGCGAGCCGCTCACCTTCCAGCTCGGCGTTGGCCAGGTGATCAGCGGATGGGACAACGGCGTGCAGGGCATGAAGGTTGGCGGACGCCGTCGCCTCGTGATCCCTCCCCAGCTCGGCTACGGAGCACAGGGCGCCGGCGGCGTGATCAAGCCCAATGAAACCCTGGTCTTCGTCTGCGATCTGGTGGATGTTCACTGACCCCGGCTCTTCTCCGGCCCCAGCGCAGGCGCTGTGCTCGCCTCAGCGGTGCCCGCACATAGCCCCTCAGCCAGGCACAAACCCATGACAACGAGAAGGGCCCCGGACCAATTGGTCCGGGGCCCTTCCTTGAGTTCAGCTCAACGGCACACCGTCAGGCCTGCGCCGGGTGCTCCAGCACACGCAGCGCACCCGAGGGGCAACGAGCGATCACATCACGCAGATGCTGCGCCAGCTCAGGCGTGTCGGCCACCGTCGGGTTGATCCAAGGGCGCTTATCGACGTCAAAGACCTCAGGCATCCCTCGTACGCACTCGGCAGCATGCCGACAGACGTCGCCATCGAAGCTCACATCTACCAGCGGACCGGTATATGTCTTGCGGGCCATGGATTCTCCTCAATGTTCGTATTGATGCTTAATTGATTGATGCTCGGCTCACTGATGCTCACTTGGCTGAGCCGGGTTGACGCACGTGGTGCCGGTGGGAGCTCGACTTCACAACCGCCGCATCGAACCGCCCAGCTCAGCCGGGTGCAGCCGGGTCAGTCCTTCACATTCGACGGCTTGGTGCGGTACACCAGATCCTTGTAATCGGGATGACGCAGAATCCAGCCCTTAATGAAGGGGCACAGCGGCAGAACCGAGCGCGAACCGTCGTTGCGCACGTCATCCAGCGCAAAGCGGGCGATCTTGCTACCGACACCCTGACCCTCGAAATTGGGCTCGACCTCGGTGTGGGTGAACACGATGAGCTTGTCGCCCGAGAGCATGTATTCGGCGAAACCGGCAAGATCGCCGTCGATGTGTGCTTCGTAACGACCTTGTGCGGGATTGTTCTCAACGTTGACAGTGCTCACTGTGCCTCCTTGGCAACACGAGGGGCGCTCCGGGAAGGCCCCCACAGATAACGTCATCCTAGTTGCGATGCACAAGGGGAAACCGGCGAAATGACAAGCTGGTCCAGCCCCGTGGTGGACGGGCCGGATCGTGTCGTCGCCAAATCACTGTTCCGGGCCAGGGGGCTCTCGCCTTTCGTCTCTCCGCGACCCTGCGCATCGGCCATTCCAGGGCCGCGTTGTTGCACGACCTACTGGACGCCCTTGACGACCCGCTCCACATTGCGGTCGGGGATCGCCCACAGCAAGCCCGTGACCATATACATCGCCAGTGCCACGAGCACTCCCACATAGGGAGGCAGGAAATCGGCCAACGCCGCCGCGGCGATACCCACCGCGTAGAGCAGCGGTGACAGCCGGGTCTTGTGGGCATTACCCAGCGCCCGGTCAAGAGGTGAGCCCGCCGGCTGGTGGTGACGCAGCACCCGCACCAAGATCAGCCAGGACAGCGCCGCCAGCGCCAGATCGACGCCGTAGACCATCACGGGCACGCGTGCCAGCCGGGTGACGTCCATCCAGTCGGTGGTGAGCGGGAGCAGGGAGAGCCAGAACAACAGGTTCAGATTGGCCCACAGCACTGAGCCGGTGACGTGTTCAACCACTTGGAACAGGTGATGGTGGTTGGTCCAGTAGATGCCCACATAGGCGAAACTCAGCACATAGGTGAGAAAGCCCAGCCCTGTGCCGTGAACCAGGTCGGAGAAGCTGGACCCCTCAGGGGTATGCAGCTCCAAGACCATGATCGTGATGATGATGGCCAATACGCCGTCGCTGAAGGCCTCCAGACGCGAACTACTCACAGAATTAGTGTGTCACGCGCTGCCAATAATTCGGGGCCAGATTTCCACCCATGGACGCTGGCGACTCGCCCGCTCGGCAGCTGAGGCTGTCTCGTGCTCATGCGCCTGCCGGCGCTGGCTTCTCAGCAACCGCGCGCTCCACTCTGCGATCAGGAATGACCCACAGCACGGCGGTGACGATATACATCGCAATCGCGATGCCCACACCGACATCAGGGGGCAGCTGGTCGGCGAAGAAGGCCGCCGCCAGGCCAACGCCGAAGACGACCATCGACCAGCGCGATTTACGGCCTGATCCCAACACCTGGTTGAGCCGCGATCCGGCCGGCTGGCGGCGCTTCAACAAGTAGATGAGTATCCCGAAGGAACCCGCGGCCATCGTCAGGTCAATTCCGTAGACGAGCACGGGCACCCGCGCCAGCTGCGAGGCGTCCATCCAATCGGTGGTCACCGGAATCAACGAGAGCCAGAACAGCAGATTCAGGTTGGCCCACAGCACCACTCCATCAACGCGTTCCACGAGCTGGAAATAGTGGTGGTGGTTCGTCCAATAGATCCCCACATAGACGAAACTCAGCAGATAGCTGAGGAAGCCGAGGCCCGTGGTGTGGATGAGATCGGAGAAACCATCCCCTTCAGGGGTGCGCAACTCCAAGACCATGATCGTGATGATGATGGCCAACACGCCATCGCTGAACGCTTCCAGGCGGGTGCTCTTCATGGCCGAAATCCTGCCACCGTAGGCCTCTGATTCCGCCGTGAGCACATCGCGACGGAATAACTCCAGTCCAGTGATGTTGTCCGACAAACGACTACGTCACTGCGTGTGTTCGCCGCAATCGTCAACAGTGCGCGAGCTAGAGTGTCCGACGTCGTTGGGCGTTCCCCTCTTGCTCCAACAGAATGGTTAGGCGATGGCATCCCAAAGAGCTCGCAGACAGGCACCGGCTCCGCGCAAGCGCGGTAGCGGCCCTCTGGCGGTTCTCGCCGCGATCGTGGCTTTCGTGCTCGTGGCCGCTGGCTCCTGGCTGGTGATCTCGTCGGTGCACAAGAACTCGACGGCGCCCAAGGATCTCGCCGGCAATCCGGTGCAATTCGAACCCGGGAACAGTCCTGATCCCTCGACTCTCCAGCAGATGCAGGTGCGCGATGGGGACTCGGGCCGGTTGAAGGTGCCTGCGGTGGGCCTTGACGTACCCCTGGGCTCAATGCTCACCGTGAACAATGTGATCAACCCACCCGGATTCGCCGAGGCCTATTGGGTGCGCAATCTGGGCGTGGCCCTCGACAAGCCCGCGACTGGCACGGTCTACATCGTGACGCACTCTGTGAGCAAGGGAATGGCCCCCGGAAACTATCTGCTCAATGCCAATACGGGCGGCACCTCAGTGAAGGCCGGCGATGTGATCTCGGTGAACAACACCGACTACGTCACGCAGTCGTGGAAGGCCGTGAGCAAGCCCGATCTGCCCAATGCCTCGGATCTGTGGTCGTCGGTGCCCGGTCGTCTGGTGCTCATCACCTGCTTGGAGGAGCCCGATGGGAGCTTCCCCGACAATCTGGTGATCATCGCCCAGCTCAAGTGACTCCGGCACCGTGTCACCGGCTCAGTGACACCCTCCCGGTGACACTGGTCCAGCCACGCCCGACGGGATGTCCCTGGCCCCATGGTCCCGACCTCAAGGTACGACGGCGCTGACGGCAAGTGCGCCAAATCAACCCCGAGGGTGACGAACCGGGCGGGGCATCCGGGCACAATGGAGGCCATGCCAGCGTCCATCATTGCGCCCCCGCGGTGACGTCGTGCCCAAAGTGAAGCAAGTAAGTGACTGGTTTGGCACTCATCCGATGTTCGCCGACTGCATCTGGGCGGGCGTAATCGGCTTGTTCGGCCTCATCTCTGCAGCCGGATCTGGTTTAGATCCCAATTCGACCACCACTTCTGGGCACGATCTCTTCCTGATCGTCTGGAGTGCATCCTTCGGAGTCCCACTCATCTGGCGCCGCACCCGGCCCGTTCTGGCCTGCTCCCTGCTGCTGATCCCACATCTGGTGCAGCTCGCGATCACGTCTACCGCGGTACCGGGCAATATCTCGGTGATCATCATGATGAACGCCGTAGCCGCCCACGCCTCCATCCGGGCCGGACGAATCTGGCTGGGCGTTGGCATCGCCGCCTCAGCCGCAGCGGCCCTGCGCTGGGCCTACCCCGGCAATGGTCAGCTCCAGTATTGGACCGTGGTGTCCTTCAGCTTCGCCGGATTGACCGCGCTGGTGGCGGCCAGCTGGCTGCTTGGGGCGTTCAACCGGGAGCGCCATGCCACGGTGGCCTCGCTGCGCGACCGCGCCGCTGCCCTGGAGAGGGAGCGCGACCAGTTCGCCGAGCTCGCCGCGGAGCAGGAACGATCCCGGATCTCGCGCGAGATGCATGACGTGGTGGCCCACTCACTGTCGGTGATCGTGGTGCAGACCGACGGCATCCGCTATGCCCTCGACCAGCCGGGAGACCCCGGCGATCAGGTGAAGCTGGCACGCGGTGCCCTCGACACGATCGGGCAGACGGCGCGGACCGCACTGCGGGACACCCGCGCCCTGGTCGGCGCGCTGCGGGGGGACGAGGGTGCCGAGATGGCGCCCCAACCCCAGCTCAGCGATATCCCCCAACTGGTGCAGAACACCGTCAACTCGGGACTTCCCATCCACTTCTCCATTGAGGGGGACCCCGACGCCCATCCACCCCTGAGTCCCGCCCAGCAGACGGCGGCTTACCGCATCGTGCAGGAATCGCTGACGAATGTGATCAAGCACGCCGGGCCGGGAGCTTCGGCATGGGTGCACATCACCCACGCCCCCGATGGTCTCATCGTGTCGGTACGCGATGACGGTCAGGGCACCCAGACCAATGACGGCATGGGCCACGGCCTCATCGGCATGCGCGAGCGCGTCGCTTCGTCGAATGGCATGCTGACAACCCGCAATCGTCTGGACGGCGGCTTCGAGGTGATCGCTACGCTGCCGGTGAGCACCTCTGCAGCCAACACCAACCCCTTGGGAGACCCCAATGCCCGATGACCCGATCCGGCTCCTGCTTGCCGACGACCAGGAGATGGTGCGCGTCGGCTTCCGGATGGTGCTCGATTCCCAGCCCGATATGACGGTGGTGGCCGAGGCCGCCGACGGTCAGGCCGCCATCGATGCGGTGATCGGCGCGCCGGCAGGCCAGACCCCCGATGTGGCGCTCATGGACATCCGCATGCCGGTTCTCGACGGTGTGGCCGCCACCCGGCAAATCATCACCGACAGCGATACGAAGGTGCTGATCCTGACCACCTTCGATCTCGACGAATATGTCTACTCCGCCCTGCAGGCCGGAGCATCCGGCTTCCTGCTCAAGGACGCCGGCCCCACCGAGCTGCTGGCCGCGATCCGCGCCGTCGCCTCAGGCGATTCGGTGGTGGCGCCCAGCGCCACGCGCCGGCTGCTCGAACGGTTCGTGCCCACACTGCCGGCCGTGCCCTCCGGTGGCGACACCAAGGCCCGGCTGGCCGCGCTCACTGACCGCGAGAGGGAAGTGCTCACCCTGGTTGGTCAGGGCCTGAACAACACCGAAATCGCCGAGACCCTGTTCCTGGGCGGGGCCACGGTGAAAACCCACATCGGGCACATTCTCTCGAAACTCAATCTGCGCGACCGGGTGCATATGGTGGTCTTCGCCTATGACGCCGGGTTGGTGCATCCACACGGTTAGGCGTCGCACTCGGATGCCGCTGACGCATGAGTGGTCCCTTTCGATTCCTGCAGATGGGCATTCGGCCGGGGCAGCGCTGCCCACACCTGGCACTGCCCACGAACAGATTCCCCCGCCCAAAGCGCGCACCGACCAAGCGTCCGACGCCCCGGCGGCGTGGTGGGGAAAATGTCCGCGGCTTCCCTGAGCGCCTCCCCCCTGAGGAGGAGGCCAGAACCCGACCTGCGCCCGATGTGCGCTGACCGCTCCCGATGCCAGACTCACTATGAAGGTCGGGGCAGTGTGCTGCCGTGCAGGATTCGCGCTGAGCAGGCAGTTAGTCCACCAGCACGCCCTCACGTGGCCCGCCCCTTCGCACCTGAGTATCCAGCTTCCCCGGACCGCTCGGCCCGGACCTGACAAGGAGAACCATGACCACCATGACGCAGCCAACCACTGCTGCGGTGCGCACCGTGCACCTGAGCAAGATCTACGGCCAAGGTGACACGCAAGTCGTTGCCCTCAATGATGTGAGCGTCACCTTCATCAAGGGCCAGTTCACGGCGATCATGGGTCCTTCGGGCTCCGGAAAATCAACGCTGATGCACTGCGCCGCTGGCCTGGACACCCCCACCAGCGGCGAGGTCTTCATCGGGCAGGTGGACGCCACCGCCCTGAGCGACACCAATCTGACCCTGTTGCGACGCGAACGCGTCGGCTTCGTCTTTCAGGCATTCAACCTGCTGCCCACGATGACCGCCGAACAGAACATCCTGCTTCCACTCAAGCTGGCCCACACCAAGCCCGATCCCCAGTGGATGGACACGATCGTGAAGGTGCTCGGCCTGCAGAGCCGGCTCACGCACCGTCCGGCTGAGCTCTCCGGCGGCCAGCAGCAGCGTGTGGCGGTCGCGCGAGCACTCATCACCCGTCCCGAAGTGATCTTTGCCGACGAGCCCACCGGCGCCCTCGATTCCGCCGCCAGCAACGAGCTCTTGGAATTCCTGTCGCGCAGCGTGCACGAGCTGGGTCAGACCATCGTGATGGTTACCCACGATGCCCACGCCGCCAGCTTCTCCGACCGGGTGCTGCGTCTGGCCGACGGACGCATCGTGGCCGATGAAACCGTGAGCCACGGAATACCAGGTCAACCCCCGGCGTCCCAGACCGGGTTCACCGCTGGGTCGGTGCCTGGGACTATTCCGAGCCACGCACCGGCTCCCACTGCACCGGGCCAGATGCCTCCTCCCCAGATGCCCATTCCCCCGGCCACGAATCTTCAGCAGCCCCACGACGATGAGCCCAAGCGTCAGGCCGGTGACGCCTGATGCTGCGCCAGCCCAGACAACTCATCAGTGCAGGAATCGCGATCCTGCTGGGGGTGGCCTTCGTGGCCGCCACCTTCATCTTCAGTGCCTCGCTCAACGCCGGGATGACGAAGCTGGTCGCCGGGATGGTGGGCGACGCGAAGGTCGTCGTCAGCCCGTCAGAGAACTACTACACCCCGGTGAGCGAGCAGTTGGCCACCACGGTGAGCAAGGTGCCGGGCATCACCGGCTCGAAGAAGATCGTGCAGGGCAGCGCCACACTGCAGCTCGATGGCCAGGAAAACCGGGCGCTGATCGGTTCACAGCCCGTGCTCAGCTCCGAGACGACCCTGTTTGAGGGCATGCTCGCCAAGGGCGACGGACAGGTGACCATCAGCAAGACCGCCGCCGATGCCTATCACCTCAAGGTGGGCGACAAGGTGAGCCTGGCGAACTACGACGACCAGACCTTCGATGAGACGGTCGTCGGCATCATCAACGCCGGTAACGACGCGGTTCAGACGCCGCTGGCCAGCTGGATCTTCGCTCCCGACCAGCAGGCCATGGCCCTGGCTTCAACCTCCGGCTTCAATGCCGTCTTCCTCTACGGCGATGGCGACGCGAACGCTCTGCGCGAGTCAGTGCAAGCGGCCCAGGGCGTCTCGGATGCCCACCTGACCGTGCGCACCGGCCAGGAGGAGGTGAAGGCAGCCATGAAGCAGATGACCGGCAGCACCAACACCATCCAATATGTGCTCCTCGGCTTCGCCGCGATCGCCCTGTTCGTGGGCGTCATCGTGATCGCCAACACCTTCTCAATCCTGGTGGCCCAGCGTGTGCGCCAACTCGCCCTGCTGCGTTGCGTGGGAGCTACCCGCAACCAGGTCTTCGGCATGGTCTTCGGCGAGGCCGCACTGCTGGGCTTGGTGGGTTCGGTGGCCGGTATCCTGGCCGGCTTCGGCCTGGCGGCCGCGCTCATTCCGCTGGCGTCGAAGGGTGCCCAGATCCCCCTGTCGTTCGCCATCTCACCGGCGGCGGTCATCGTGCCGCTCGTGGTGGGCATGCTCATCACTGTGGCGGCATCCATCTCGCCGGCTCGCAAGGCCACGCGCGTGGCCCCGTTGGCTGCCATGCGACCCGAACTGGCGGTAGGTAAGGCAAAACGCCTGGGCATCGTGCGCGCAATCATCGGCGCGATCCTGCTCATCGGCGGAGCCGCCATGCTGGCCCTGGGCGTCATGCGCGCCAAGCCTGACTCGGGCATGGGCGCATTGGTGATCGCTATCGGGGGCGGGCTGCTCAGCTTCATCGGCGTACTGCTGATTGGCCGCGGCCTGATTCCCGCACTCGCCAGACTGATCGGCACGCCACTGGCGAAGTCAAGCGTGTCGGGCGACCTCGCGGTGGGCAACATCCACCGCAATCCGGGTCGCGCCGCCGCCACCGCCAATGCGCTGCTGGTGGGCGTCACGCTCATCACGCTGTTGACCGTCGGCGCCTCTGGATCACAGGCCACCCTCGACCGTTATCTCTCGGCGAACTATCCGCAGGACGCCGTGGTGGCAGCCGCCCAGGGCATTGATGATCAGACCGTGGCAAAGATCAAGGCCACAGATGGTGTACAGAATGCCGCATCGGTACCGCAGGCCGAGGCGGATGTCACCACGTCGGCTGGCACGACCACGAGCCGTCCATTGGTGGGCGTCGACAATGCAGCGGCCACGGTGACGCATTTCCCCCAGCGTTATGAGAACCTCGACAACAACACCGTGCGCACCTCTGACTCGGCATTCCACGATGGCGAGACGGTGACAGTCAAGGGCAGCGGGGATACCCTCCTGCGCCTTACGGTGAAGGTTTCCCCCGATTACAGCCCAAGCCTGGTGGCCAGCACGGCGACCGTTCGCGCGCTGGATCCAAATGCCCCCACGATGGTCTGGGTGCAGTACAAGGATGGATCGAATGCGAACACCGTGACTACTGACCTGGGCAAGGCGGTGGGAGGACTCGCTCATGTGTCAATTGAGAGCGGTGCGCAGACTCGCGCTCAATTCGGGCAGATGATCGACATCGTTCTGGCCGTCGCGGTGGGTCTACTGGCCGTCGCGGTGGCGATTGCCGTGATCGGTGTGGCCAACACGCTCGGCTTGTCGGTATTGGAGCGCACCCAGGAGATCGGGCTGTTGCGGGCGTTGGGCATGACCCGACGCCAGGTGCGGGCGATGATCAGCTGGGAAGCCGTGATGATTGCCGTGGTGGCGGTCGTGCTTGGTCTGGCGCTCGGTGTGGCCTACGGCCTGATCGGCGCGAAAACCCTGCTCGGGTCGATGAGCAGCACACCGTTCGTGCCGGGACTGCCATGGCTGCGGCTCCTGATCATCGGCGCGATTGCCGTGGCCGCCGGATGGTTGGCTTCGCTGATACCCGCGTCACGCGCCAACCGCATCTCGCCCTCGGCGGCCCTGGCCACCGAGTAGACGGCGTCGGAGGGTGCCTCGGCACTGTGGGGACAACCCAGTGCCGAGGCACCCAGACCCGCGGAGTCACTAACCGGAGAACACACCAAGGCCTGTTGGGGTCAGGCCTTGTCAGGGTGGGCTGCTGTGCTGTCAGCCGGCTCAGTTGCCGGTCTTATCGGAGTCGTCGATCTTGGCGTTCGGATCGGCGAGAGCGTCGATGGCCTTTATCTCCTGGGCCGTGAGCTCCACGCGCGCGGCCTCGAGATTGGTGCGCAGATGCTCGGGATTGGCCGACTTCGGAATCGTAACGATGCCTTGATTAATCTGCCACGCCAGCACCGCAGCAGCGGGCGTGATGCCATGCGTCTTCGCCGCGTCCAGCACGGCCGGCGCGCTGAGCACCCCGTCTGAGCCACGTCCCAACGGGCTCCACGCTTCGGTGACGATGTCGTGGTTGTCGAGGAAGTCACGCACCTCCAGGCGCGGACGAGTGGGGTCAAGCTGAATCTGATTCACCTCGGGGGTCATGCCCTCAGTGATCAGATCGTCGAGGTGGTGCACCTTGAAGTTGGAGACACCGATGGCCTTGGCCAGGCCCTTCTTCTTCAGATCGACCATGCCGCGGTAGGCGTCAACATAGTTGCCCTCACCGGGCATCGGCCAGTGCATGAGGAAAAGATCGACATAGTCGAGTCCGAGGCGTTCCAGTGAGCGCTCGAGCGCCTCATGCACACCCTTCTCGCTGTGCCACTGCTTGGAGAACTTGGTGGTGACGAAGATCTCGGCACGGTCAGGTCCGGCCTCACGCACGGCCTTGCCGACGGCGTCCTCGTTGCCATAGGCCTCCGCAGTGTCGACCAGACGGTAACCCTGCTCAATGGCAGTCGCCACGGCAGCGCGGCATTCCTCTCCCCGCAACGGCCAGGTCCCGATGCCGAGCATCGGCATCTTGGAGCCGCCCGACAACTCAACGGTGGGAACGGGTGTGTTTGGAATGGTCATCGTTTTCCTTCCCGGGAAGCCACCGGACCGGCGTCTTCTCTCACTTCATTCTTCTCACTTGATACGACAAGACTCAAGTTTCCGACATATCTGACAGCGAGATCGCGTTTCGCTGAAGGAAGAATGCCCCGAACCGCCCGCAGTCCAAGGCCAATGCGTCCGCAAGGTCGCTGCGTCCCGAAAGGAGCAACCTGGAGAGACTATTCAGCGATGCTGGCGAACCAGACGGGCCCACCCAGGCCGTCCACCTGCGCAAGCGGCTCCAACCGGGTGTCGACGCGGTAGATGGTGGCGGTCTCGCCCAGCTCGGCCCCGACGATCACATGATCGTCGCCGATCAGCCCCATGCCGCGCGGCTGCTTCTCGGTGGGCACATGGTCCAGACGTGGCCCGAAGCTGCCGTCGTCGTTGAGTGCCTGAAGGTTCAGCGTTGATGCGCGCCGTTCACTCGCGACGATCCAGCGCCGCTGCGGATCCAGCGCCAGCTCCGCGCCCCAGTGGCGCAGCATCTGGTCATCAAGGGTGGGCGTGCGTCCACTCGGCACGTGCACGCCCGGACGAAGGTCGTCGGCGCTGTCGGAATAGGGCACCTGCTCAGCGAGGGTGAGGCGGCCGCTGCCGATGTCACGAATGAGATGCACGATATGGCCACCGAGCTCCTCGATGAGATAGCCGTGACGGCCCGAGGCGTCGAAAACCAGATGGCGGGGCCCGGCACCACGCTCGAATTGCACGCCGATCTGTTCATCGGCGACGAGCTGCGAGTCGCCAACCCGAAAGCCCTCAATGCGATTCGAGCCCAGGGAGACCACATAGACATGACGTCCATCGGGTGCGGGCACCACGCAATGTGGCTGGTCGCCAACCTGTTCCACATGCCAGGCAGAGTCGTCGATCAGATGGTTCTCCCATACCGGCGCCCACGCGAGGCGATTGGCGTGGTAGCTCACTACCAGCGCCATCCGATCGTCGGGGGTGAAACTCAAATACGTGGCCGACACCGGACAGTTGACCTCGCTCAGCACCTGACAAGCGCCGTCAGGCAAAAGCCGCAGCGTGCTCACCCGCAGTGGATCGGCACCGGTCGCCACCCGTAGCAGGCGCTGCCCGATATTGAGTTCGAGCGGCATCGGCTTGGGCCCCAAGTTGAGTCTCGCGACGACGTCAGCAGTGGCTGCCTTGTCGTCGAATCGAATGGTCGAGATGAGGCCATCACGCCGCCCGCTGACATAACACAGCTGGATGGACATGCCCCAACCTAACCACGAGATCGGCTCGCGACAGGTGCCCCCGGTAGGCTTTGAGGACCAGCATTCCCACCACGAGGAGTTCGGATGACCCATCACGCAGCAGTCATTGGCAGTCCGATCGCCCACTCGCTATCGCCCGCCCTACACCGCGCGGCGTACCGGCAGCTGGGCCTGTCCGACTGGGAATACGAAGCGATCGATGTGACGCCCGAATCGCTCGGCGACTTCATGGCGAGCCGCGATGCCAGCTGGGCGGGACTGTCGGTGACGGCACCGTTGAAGGAGGCGTTGCTCGATTATGGGGTCCCCGACCAGCAGGCGTCTGAGCTTCGCAGCGCCAACACCTTGATCTTCGGGCACCCGAACCGCCTGTACAACACCGATGTCACGGGCATGCGCGATGCGATGGCTAGTTACGACGTGATCATGCCGGGCACGGCCGTGATCATCGGCGCCGGCGCCACGGCCCGCAGTGCCATCGCGACGCTGGTGCGACTCGGCTGCCGAACGATCCGCTGTGTGGCGCGCAGTGCCGAGCGTGCCCATGCCAGCCTCGACGCCATTTCATCGCTGTATGGCACTGATCTGACGATCGTGGACTGGAAGGACATGGACACCCTGGGCACCGATAGCGCCGATGTGCTCATCTCCACCGTTCCCGTGCGGTACACGCCCGATCAGGCCGAACAGCTCTCGGCCGTGTCACCCGTGGTCTTCGACATCGTCTACCGGCACTATCCGACGGCCCTCAACCAGGCCGCCGTCAAGGCAGGCCGTGTAAGCGTCGACGGCATCGACCTGCTCGTCTACCAGGCCATTGACCAGGTGCGCCTGATGACCGGAGAAGAGCCCCTGGCCGAGCCGCTGGTTGAGGCCTGCCGCGAGGAGTTGGCCTCCCGCTGAGTTCTGGGCCCCGCTGACGCCGCGGTCCGTCGGACCTGGACCGGGCTAAGCCCGGGCGCATCTGCGGGACGCGTCATCGCCCCCGCAGATTCCTGAGCATGTCCAAGGCCTGCGAGGGCCCGTTCAGCTGCAGGCTCAGGCGTCGCGGACGCCGAGCGCGACATCGGGCACATTGGTGATGATGGCATCGACCTCGAGGTCGAGCAGAGTCTGAATGTGGGCCGGTTTGTCGATCGTCCACACATTCACTGACAATCCACGCTTGTGGGCGGCGCGCACGCTGCCGGGATTCACCCGCACCACTCGTCCCGATGGATGGAGCGCGCTCGCACCCAGTTCCGCGGCATATTTCGCGGCACGCCACAGCACCGCGTCGTAGAGCAGGCCCACAGGATAGTCGGCCTCGGCCAGCATGTGCATGGAGCGATGGTTGAACGACGAGTAGAAGACCCGCTCGTCCCAGCCGGCCGCATGCACAAGCTCAAGCACCTGCCATTCCATGTCGGGATAGGGCACCACCGAGTTCTTCAGCTCAATGTTGATCATCACACCGGTGGGCCCCAGGATGTCGAGCACCTCGGCGAGCGTGGGAATGGGCACATTGGTGAACTCGGGATGCCCGGCCGAGAAGTCGAGGCCCTTCAGCTCCGAGAGGGTGTAGTCGGCCAGGTTGCCGCTCCCGTTACTCGTGCGGTCGATCGTCTCGTCGTGGCAGACCACCAGCTGGCCGTCACGTGTGCGTTGCACATCGAGCTCCACGCCGTCAGCGCCCAGCGTCGCGGCGGCCTGAAAGGCAGGCAGCGTGTTCTCGGGAGCGGCCTTGGACGCGCCCCTGTGGGCCCAGATAGCGGTCACAATGCCGGCCTCACCGACACCGAGTCGATATTCGCACCGGGACGCATCGTGAGCGCCAGTGCCACGGCTCGCGCGACATCGCCAGCTTGCAGATAGCGCTCGGGCTGGTAGGGCGCACCCAGTTGACGCTGGACGTCCACCTGCATATCGGTGTCCACCTGCCCCGGATGCACCGATGTGACGCGCACCACGCCGCGTTCTTCCTCGCGCAGGCCGTCGGTGAAGGCGACCAGCGCATGCTTGGTGGCCGCATAACAAGTCTGCTGGGCGCGGGTGTGGAAACCTGAGCCCGAATTGATGGTGACCACCTGCCCATGGGACGCCCGCAGCCTGGGCAGCAACTCCGCGGTGAGGTCCGCCACGGCCACCACATTGAGCTCATACAGATCGCGCCACTCCTGTCGGGTGAGCTCCGACACCGGCCCCAGGACCATTCCTCCGGCAGAGTGCACCACGGCGTCAAGGGTGCCGATCTGTTCCACAGCCGCCTGCATGGCGCCCGCGTCGGCGAGATCGGCGACGAAGGGCTCGGCGCTAGGCAGCTCAGACACCACCCGCCGGACCTCTTCGGGATGCCTGCCACCAACCAGCACATGCCAGTCGTCGGCGAGTTCAGCGGCGATCGCCCGTCCGATACCTCGCGTTGCGCCGGTGATGAGAACCGTTCTGCGTTCAGCCATGACCTCAGCCTAATGAGCCACGGCACCCAGCAGTCAGCTGCTCGCCCGCAATCCAACCGGGAATGGCCGCGGCGCGTCCGGCTGGGATACTTAGCGCTGATCAGATCTGGGTGGGAGGTACAACGATGGAGGTGTGGCAGAACAACGCCTACGTCACCGTCCTGGTGGGCGGGATCGCATTCATGGTGCTCTTCTTGCCCTATGTGGTCTGGGCATATCGCAGATTCGGCCAGCTGAGCCTGCGGCGCCTGCTCGGATGGGCGGCGGTATGCGTCTACTTCACCGGTCTGGCCGTGTATACCTTGGTGCCCTTTCCGGAAGACCCGCAGGCCTTCTGCGCCGACACACATGTGGGCTACAACCTGCATCCATTCCAGTTCGTCAGCGATATCACCTCGCAGACCGCGGGCATGGGCCTGCGAACCGCGCTCACCAGCACGGTGGTGCTGCAGGTTGTCTTCAACGTGGTGCTCTTCCTGCCACTCGGAGTTTTGCTGCATCGCTATTTCCGACGCGGAATCATCGTCACCACCCTGCTCGGGGCATTGATCTCGATCCTCATCGAGATCACCCAGCTCACCGGCTTCTTCGGGGTGCTGCCCTGCGCCTACCGTGTGGCCGATGTGGACGATGTGATCACCAATACGCTCGGGACACTCATCGGTGCGCTCATCGCGCCACTCCTGTTGTTCTGGATGCCCGCCTCGCGCACGCTGCGGTCGACCCGCCTTGAAGCCCGTCCGGTGACGGCCTGGCGGCGGTGGATCGGGATGGCCGTTGACGGCTTCCTGTTCTCCGTGATCGGCGGGGGCACCGCGATCTGCGTGCTGGTGGTGGGACGTCTCCTGGCATGGTGGCCCATCGAGGCCCAGCCCGAATGGATCCGTCCCGCGGGCTCCCTGCTGGCGCTGCTCATGGTCTTCGTGATCCCCTCGTTGACCGGCCGTGGCGGTTCATTGGGTGAACGCGTGGCCTGGCTCGCCCCTCGATGGCCTGTGACCGATGGCGAGCCAGGTGGGGACACTCACCCGGGTGAGGAGCCCGGCCGGGAACCCACGTCCGCTGACAGGCTCGACCGGGGATCTGTTCCACGCCGTCTGGTTCGCTCGCTAATCGTCATGGGCCCCTCGGTGCTCGCCCAGCTGGTTGCCCTCGCCGTCACCGGCACGGTGATCAATCTGCTCGACGCGGCGGCCTCACTGGCGATCGCGGCGGCCGTGATCATGGTCCCCTTCACCCGTGGTCACCGGTCCCTGTCGGGCGTGCTCACCGGTGCAGAATTCGTGGACGTCCGCGCCGGTGCTGCGCTCAGGGAGCAGTGATGGCCATGACGGGCGCAGAATCGCGGACCATGTGGGGCCCAAGGACAACGCGGGAATAGCTGCAGCGGAGACAGCCATGGGTGTGCCGACCACAGCCCGGGGGCATTCTCAGCAGCATGCACACTCCAGCTCCCTGTGAACCGATACACGCCTGATCGCTGTCATGACTGCTTGTGCACGTTCGGCTCATAAGAAGCTCCCGGACATGACAAAGGCCCCACTTTCGCGGGGCCCTCGCCTTCGGCGCGCCCAGAGGGATTCGAACCCCCAACCTTCTGATCCGTAGTCAGATGCTCTATCCGTTAAGCCATGGGCGCATCGCCTTGCGGCGCCTCACCATGCTAGTACATGGCTCACGTCCTAACCAAGCCGAGCCGCGCCTCCCCCGTCGCAGAAGATCTGAAATGTGATGAATGATCCACCCGGATCACGGGGGCGCGCAGTGCACAAGCAGCCCAGGCACGCCGCTTCTCCCAGCCCGGTTCCCCGGTGCCCGATGCCGACGGCACCATCCGCTCAGCTCACCCGGCATGTGTCATATATCTACTGGGCCACATCGTCCGGATTGCCCCGGGGGCGCGCAGGCGCGCACACCATGCGAGCAGACAAAAGCGGCCCGCCACCCAACGATGACGGACCGCAAAAAGCTGGCGGAGGTGGCGGGATTCGAACCCGCGATGGGATTTGTGTCCCAAACCCGCTTAGCAGGCGGGCGCCATAGACCAACTAGGCGACACCTCCAGCGACACGCAAGACTATCGGCTGCGGAGGCACAGAGCAAAGCTCGAGCCCAGCTTGATGCCATGATGTGCCACTCATATGTTCGCACGGCATGATGGTGGCATTGCATGCCGCGCGCAGTATGGCGATATTCCGCACACCCCATCGTGTCGCGGAGTCCGTGCCCGTTCGGCCCGGAAGGCCACCCCCTCCGCGCCCTCGAGGAGATTGCCACATCGCGTGCCCGATGCGAGGTGACGACGGCAGAGCATGCAGCCGACTGACGAGCAGAGAATGGGTGACATGGCAGACGACGTTCAACGGCCCCGCCGGGTGCGGCGCGTTGCCGACGACGCCAGCGCCCCGAAACATGCTGAGGACAGCAACTCGTCAGCGCAGCCACGCCGTCGATGGGCCCGCCCTCGACCAGACAGCGATCCGCTTCTGGCCCCGGAGTCCCCGTCAGCCGTACCGAATACACAGCAGCCCGCTGCCGCAGACCCTCCGCAGCGGCGGACACCATCCGCGCCCGCGGGCGACCAGGCTCGGCATCGACGCATGGCCGCCGAAACCGGAGATCAGCCCGCTGAATCCTCGCCACGACGAATGTGGTTGCGGCGCCGCGCCGATCCGATATCAGCCGATGAGCGTACCGACGACAAGCCCCCGAGCGGCAGCTCAGACCCGCAGGCCGCCCCCGGCCCCACCTTGGGCCACACTGAATCAGTTCACGCGTCCTCGGGTCGCGCACCATCAACCCAAGCTGCGTCGACCCCACCCACATCACATCGGCGTGCGTCACGCCAGACTGAATCGTCCAAGCCAGACCAAGCTCGTCGCTCTGCCGCGGCCCGCGATGCGCTCTCTGGCAACGGCTCCGCCGAGCACGCCACAGACCCGAGACACCCGCATCGATCCTTGTTGAACCGTCACGAGGATCAGACCGCCGGGGTCCCCACCTTCCCCTTCCCCACGGAACCCGCAGCATCCACCGCTCCCGATCCGGTCCCGCCTTCCGGTGATTCATCCATGCCGGGCACCATTCCTGAAACAAGCGGCAGTCACGACTATCCGCAGCTTCACGCCGAGCCCTTGGGCGAGCACACCGGCTTCCTCCACGCCCCCGACTACGGCAAGGCCCGGGCGCGGAGCCACGCGCTGCGCACCAATCATCCCCACGTGGCGCCCGGCGACGGGGCGTCCGCCTTCGCCGCACACGAGGCCTCCCCCAGGGCCAATCCAGGCATCGCCAACCCACCCGCCGGAAGCTCCACCGCCGAGGCCGCCGCACACGATGGCGAGCTTTTCGATGTCGAGCGAGTGGGCCTGCGCGAGCCGACACCGCCCGAGGACAGGTCCTCCGGGGCCCCGGAGGACCAACCACCCCGGTTCAGCACCGCCGAGACCCATGGTTTCGGCTGGACCATGCTGCGCACCACTCTGGGGGCGCTCATTCCCGGCGCCGGCCTGATCGGCACCCGGCTGACAATGATCGGCACGCTGCTGTTCATGATGACCGTCGTCTTCGGCTCGGGCGCGGTGCTGGCCGTCGTCGTGCATCCCCCCGCACTCACGGCCGCCGTGATGAACTCGATGGGGCTCACCGTCATCGGTGTGATGCTCGTGGCCGTCACCCTCATCTGGATGGCCATCGTCGCCGGCACCTATCTGGTGACCAGACCGCGCACCATGAAGCGTTGGCAGCGGATCACCGGAGCCATCGTCGTCTTCCTCATGACAGCGCTGGTGGGCTCCGTGAGCTCGGTGGGCGCGGCCTATGCCTTTGAATCGGCCATCGTGGTGAGCGATGTCTTCGGCAACTCCACTACGCGCTCCCAGACCCGACCCATCGGCGACTGGGCCAACAAGGATCGCGTAAACATCCTGTTGTTGGGTGGCGATTCCGGAGCCAACCGCGACGAGGACCTGGGCCTGCGCACCGACACGGTGATGCTCGCCTCGATCGACACCCACACGGGAAACACCGTGTTCATCCAGCTCCCGCGCAATCTGGAGAATGTCCCCTTCCCCGCGGGCAGCGATCTGGCGAAGGCCTATCCCAATGGCCGGGTCTGGGACCGCAGTTCAGGCACTGAGGACAATTACATGCTCAACGCGGTGTGGAATGAGGTGCCGCTGGAACATCCCGAACTGTTCAAGAACACCGACCAGCCGGGAGCGGACGCCACGAAGCTCGCGGTGAGCGGCATCACCGGGCTCACCGTCGACTACTACGTCATGCTCAACATCGACGGCATCCAGGCACTTGTCGACGCCATGGGCGGCGTCGTGGTGAACATCAACTTCCCCATCGCCAAGGGCGGCCACGTCGACGGCTATGGGGATGAGGCCTGTGGCATTGACGGGAATCTGTCGGTGGGCCCGAACCAGAAGCTCGATGGCGCCGACGCCATGTGGTACGCCCGCAGCCGATGCAACGACCCCGACTACGACTACGGCCGCATGCGACGCCAGAGCTGCCTGGTCAACGCCATCATCCGCCAGGCGAATCCTCAGACCATGCTCACCCGCTATGAGGCGATCGCCGCAGCGGGGAAGAACATGATGAGCACCGACATCCCAGAAAGCCTGCTCGACGATGCCACCAACCTGGCCCTCCAGGTGAAGGACGCCCAGGTCAGCCGCGTGGTCTTCTCCCAGGCCATCGGCGAGGTCCCGCAACCCGGGGACATTAACCCTGGCAATCCTGACTACAACGCGATCCGGGCTCGGATCTCTGCGGCGATCGCATCCAGCGGGACGCCCTCAGCGGCAAGCACCTCGTCAAGCTCCGCAGCGGGTGCAACTCCATCCACCACCGCGCCGGGCACCGCCTCCACTGCTCCGGCCACATCGACGGCGACTTCGTCGTCCACCGCGAGCGCCTCGGACACCGGCAGCTCAACAAGCCCCGAGGTCATGTCAGACGCCTGCGAATACCATCCCAACTGATCCCGCTCCACAACTGATCCCGCTCCACCAGTGATGCCGCCTCACAATGGGCGGCGACTGGTCTGACCGCCTCAGCGTGAGCGCAGATCGGCTTCTGCCCGCGGCAGATGGCGGGCGATCTCCTTGACGAGCGCCTTCATCGACGGATCATCGCCACCCTTGGGGCAGCTGATGTAGGTGCGCTTGGCCGGCCCGGAGGCGATCATGAGCCGGGAGCCATCAGGAGTGAGCGCCACCCTGGTCACCTTTGCCCAGGTGCCGCGACGATCCATGCCGGGCCCATGCACGCGATATCCCTTGGCATCCAGATCGATGTGCACACGATGATTGGCCATTGAATAGGCCACCATGATGAGGGTGAGCAGGCCGACGGCAAGAACCACGGCCAACACCACGATGAGCGGCAGCGCCCAGTTCTTGAGCAATCCGGCGACCACCAGCCCCAGACCCGCCGCCGTGGCGCCAATTCCTAGGACCAGCGCGCGACGCGGTATGCGGGGGCGCAGGATGTAGCTGCTCATATCTCTCCCTCGTCACGCGTCAGTGGCCTGCCCGCAGGGCCACCGTGCAGGGACGACCCTCCAGGCTCGACGGCGCCTGGAGCGACAGCCCAGGACGTCATCGGTGGCGGCGAGGGTGGGATTCGAACCCACGGAGCTTTCGCTCGGCCGCTTTCAAGGCGGCTGCACTCGTCCACTATGCGACCTCGCCACGCGTCCGGTGGACGCATTTTCATGGTAGCGGACGCGAGCGTCTGGCAGTCTGGAGACATGCACGCAATCACAGTGGATGAGCCGGGCGGTGTGGAAGTCATGAACTGGGCCGAGGTGCCCATCCCCGATCCCGGGCCGGGTGAGGTGCTGGTGCGCACCCAGGCGGCCGGGGTCAATCGCGGTGATGTGTTGCAGCGACAGGGGCACTATCCGCCACCGGCTGGCATCACCGACGTCATGGGCATGGAGGCGCTGGGGATCATCGAGAAGCTCGGCGCGGGCGTCGAGGGACACGAGGTGGGCCAGCAGGTGCTGGCACTGGTCAGCGGTGGCGCCTATGCAGAGTTCTTTGTGGTGCCTGCCGGCCAGCTGCTGAAGCTGCCTGAGGGCGTCGATCCACTTGAGGCTGCAGGATTGGTCGAGGTGGCCGCCACGGTGGTGTCCAATTTCGACCGGGTGCATCTGTCAGCGGGCGAGACCGTGTTGATCCACGGCGGTGCTGGCGGGATCGGCACGCTGGCCATCCAGTACGCCAAGGCCCTCGGTGCCCATGTGATCGTCACCGCGGGATCAGCCAAGAAGCTGGCCTATTGCCGCGAGCTGGGCGCCGACGAGGGCTTTGACTACCACGATGACTGGGAGCCCCAGGTGATGATGGCCACGCAGGATCGCGGTGTCGACGTCATCCTCGACATCGTGGGCGCCAAATACCTTGAGGCCAATGTGCGTTGCCTGGCCGACGACGGACGCCTGGTGATCATCGGCATGCAGAAGGGCACCAAGGGCACTCTGAACATCGCGGTGCTCCTCAACAAGCGCGGCACCGTGACCGCCACCAGCCTGCGGTTCCGTTCCCTGGCCAGCAAGGCTGCCATCTGCCGACGCGTCGAGGAGGCCATCTGGCCGCTCGTCTCGCAGGGCAGGATCAAGCCCGGCAATCAGACACGAGTGCCCATGGCCAATGCCTCCAAGGCCCACGAGCTGCTTGAGTCCGGCGACAACACGGGCAAGATCATCCTCGTGGTGTGAGCTCCGAGGCATCGGGAGCCGGTGCGGGTGGTGCGCTTTTCAGCTATGCCAGCCACACCGGCTCTCACCGCCTCAATGGCATAGATATTCCTTCAAATGCATAAGTGTCGGATCATTCACGCTCAATCAGCAGATCGACATCGCATAAGTTTCGGGTTATGCTGGAGCTTGTGAGTAAGGTTCTGACATCTCTTCCGGTCGGCCAGCGGGTCGGCATCGCCTTCAGCGGCGGCCTCGATACAAGCTGCGCAGTCGCCTGGATGCGCGAAAAGGGCGCCATCCCCTGCACCTATACCGCCGACATCGGCCAATACGACGAGCCTGATATCGCCTCGGTGCCCGGTCGCGCCGGCCAGTATGGCGCTGAGCTCAGCCGCCTGGTCGACTGCAGGGAGTCGCTGGTCGAGGAGGGCTTGTCGGCCCTGGCCTGCGGCGCCTTCCACGTGCAGAGCGCGGGTCGCGCATATTTCAACACCACCCCGATCGGCCGCGCCGTCACCGGCACGCTGCTGGTGCGGGCCATGAACGATGACAATGTGTCCATCTGGGGCGATGGCTCCACCTATAAGGGCAATGACATCGAGCGGTTCTACCGCTATGGCCTGATGGCCAACCCCTCGCTGCGCATCTACAAGCCATGGCTCGACGAGGATTTCGTCTCTGAGCTCGGCGGCCGCGACGAGATGAGCGTGTGGCTGCAGAAGCGCAATCTGCCCTATCGCGATTCCAAGGAGAAGGCCTATTCCACCGACGCCAATATCTGGGGCGCCACACACGAGGCCAAGACACTGGAGCACCTCGACGTCTCGCTGGAGACCGTCGAGCCGATCATGGGCGTGAAGTTCTGGGACCCCTCGGTCACGATTGACACCGAGGATGTGACCATCGGCTTCGAGCAGGGTCGTCCGGTGACGATCAATGGCAAGAAGTTCGATTCGGCCGTCGACCTGGTGCTTGAGGCCAACAAGGTTGGCGGACGCCACGGCCTGGGCATGAGCGATCAGATCGAGAATCGCATCATCGAGGCCAAGAGCCGCGGCATCTACGAGGCCCCCGGCATGGCGCTGCTGTTCATCGCCTATGAGCGCCTGGTGAACGCGATCCACAACGAGGACACGATCATCAACTACCGCAACGAGGGCATGCGTCTGGGGCGGCTGTTGTATGAGGGCCGCTGGCTCGACCCGCAGTCCCTGATGATCCGCGAGTCGATCCAGCGCTGGGTCGCCAGCGTGGTCACTGGTGAGGTGACACTGCGGCTGCGCCGTGGCGAGGACTACACGATCGTCAACACCGACGGACCCGAGTTCAGCTATCACCCCGAGCGTCTGTCGATGGAACGCGTGCAGGACGCCGCCTTCGGCCCGCTCGACCGCATCGGTCAGCTCACCATGCGCAATCTCGATATCTCCGATTCACGCTCGCGCCTTGAGCAGTACGCCAGCCAGGGCCAGCTCACCGGCGGCGAGGCTGCCAAGCTGGTCGGCGCCCTGGAGCCTGGGAAGGCCTCACAGATCGCCGATCACCCTGAGCATGCCGGCACCTCGGACGCCACGCCACTGGACAATGCCGCCATGGAGACCGGCACCGATTAGAAGTCCGGGCGGCAGAACAGCCCTTCTGGACGGGAAGAGCCAGCCCCGGGCGTTGATCCCGGTCAACCGACTTCCGGGAGCTGTGCTCTGCCGCCAGCGACACTGACAACCAGCCCTGAAACATCGGGCTGCAGATAATCCGCATCGCTGACCGCCCGGAGCTGTGAACCAGTCACCCGGCCCACAGTTCGTGAGACCTGAGTCCAGCGCTCATGGTCCCGCCACCGGATCGTCAGCCCTGATCTGAGCGCCCCGCACCGTAGCGCCCCCAGCTACGGCGCGGGGCGCGATGTATGACGACCATCAAGCCCGGAAGGGCATCGCACGATGTGGCACGCGCAGCACCCGTCGGCCTGCGTGCGTCAGCTCACATCCAGACTCTGGACGCAACATCAGCAAGATGGGCCGAAGATGAGAGGGGCGTTCGCCCGAAGACCCCCAGCCTCGAGCGAACGCCATGCCACTGCCTGTTATTGATGTCGCGGAGACACCCCCATCTCCCGCCATCTCCCGTGCGAGTCCCGAAGGGCTCAGCACGATGTGCCCGGCAGCGGCGTCCACTAGTACATGTCATCTGTGCACCGAGTGCAAGGCGAGATTCGCCGTGAATCCCCTTCTCAGGCGGGGGAACCCTGTTACCGGCTTTCCCGAAAACAGCCAGGAGTCTCAAATTTTGAGATTCTGGATCTCGTACAGTGCTATTTCACGCAGGGGATTCCGCCGCCGCTGAGCTGGGTGAGATCACTCGGCTGCGGTCCACTGCTGCCACTGCTCGTGCCGTCGACCGCGCTGGGCACGGCGGTGCTGCTCGACGATGCCGCACCCGCGGTGTCACTCGCCGAGCTCGGCGCCGCCGAGGGCCAGGTGTCGAAACCAGTGCCCATATGCACCACCACCTGGTTCGACCCCAGGGAGGCGTCGGCATTCGCGGTGATGCCGCCGAGCTGGCGGGCCAGCTGCTCGGCCTGGCTCTGGGCCGCCGAGCCATAGCTCACCGACGACTCCTGAAGGATGCTGGCGCCATTCGAGGCCTCCCCAGCCGTGAAGCCGAAGTCGGTGAGCTGACTCACCAAGGACGCCGCCGCTCCGGTGACACCTGATTCGTTCATCACGCTCACGGTGATTCCCAACCCATAGGTCGAGCTGTACCCAGCCGAGGAGCTGGCGCTCGCCGCGGGACTGGCGTTCTGGTTCGGATGCAGGATCGACGAGACGATGCCCTGGATCTTGGCCTTGTCCACCACATTGATCGAGGCACCGTCATCGCTGGTGCCGAAGCTCTCGATGGGCAGTGTGTAGAAATTCAGCTTGGAGCCCTCCAGAGAGGTGGCCAGCGAGGTGAGCTGCGAGATCTTGAGGTTCTGGTCGAGCACTGTGTTCTGCTGCGCCACCTGCACCAGCTTGTCGAGCTGGCCGGGATTGGTGAGCAGATTGGTCTTCTTCAGCTTCACCAGCAATGAGGCGATGAACGCCTGCTGCCGTCGCGAGCGATCGAGATCGGTGAAAGCCAGATCGGGATTGTTCGTATCGCGCCGCTGACGCACGAAGGCCATCGCCTGCTCGGCGTTGATGTCCTGCTGCCCAGCTTTGAAGTCAGCCCCCGAGTAGGTGTCGACTGTGTTCTCATTGACGCACACCGTGATCGGCTGCACCACCTGGGCGATCTGGAAGAAGGCCACCATCGTCACCTCGATGAAATGGTCGATCTCCACGCCCAGGAACTGCTCCACAGTGGCGACCTCTGCGGCACGTCCGGCATCACGTGACTGCTGATAGGCATCCGAGTCGGTCTTGCCCTGCGCGCTGAGCTCCTTGGTCTTGGCATCAGCCGCATAGCCGTAGGCTTCCTTGATCTTTCCCTTGCAGACGCCGTCGGGGCAGCCGGGGAAATCGACATAGTCATCGCGGGGAATCGCGAAGACGCTCGCCTGCGAGCCGTCAGCGGGCACATGCACATACATGAGCACATTCGAGTTGAGCCCTCCGTCGGAGGAATCACCCGAATGCAGGGCGTCATAGATGTCTGAGGGCAGGGCATTGCCGTTCACATCGACTCGCGAGTCCAATCCCATCACGAGCAGATTGAGATCCGAGGTCTGCGCACTCTTCCCGGCGATGGCCGACGAGCGTTTGATGCCGGCGGTCGCCCGCCAGATGTAGATGCCAGCCGCAGCCACCACCGTGACCAGCACCAGGGCCATCACCAAAGCGGCGATGCGTCCCCACCGAGGATGAAGATGTCCCTTGCTTGAGCGCCCGGGCGTATCGACATGCCTGGGGCGTGTGCTCGGCTCAGCGGCGTCATCGGCGGTGCTGGCCGCCCGGCGTGCGCGAGACGTCGATGACGAATCATCGACATGCCCGCCCTGGGGCTCTTCGCTCATCTGCCGGTCCTTCCGTGCCTGTGACGACAACTATGCCGCGACGATCGAATCCTGCCGCGACCCGGAAGTGCACCGGAGGGCCCGGGTGTCGTCACATTGCCTTTCCGGGAACGCTTGCAGCCCGGAAATGTCGGCAGCAGGAGACTCTCCCGCGCCGACACGCTTGCATTCTGCCAGCCCGCCCTAGGGTGGAGCTGTGAGTGCAGATCAATTGAGCAGAATACTGGCCCCGGCTGAGCGGGTGGTCTTTTTCGGCGGCGCGGGCGTGTCCACAGAGAGCGGCATTCCCGATTTTCGCTCGGCCACTGGGCTCTACAAGACCCAGACCGGCGGCGAATTCCCGCCCGAGTACATGCTCTCGCACAGCTGCTGGGCAGATCATCCCGAAGACTTCTATGCCTTCTATCGAACCAATATGTTGCACCCCGAGGCCAAGCCCAATGCGGCGCATTATGCGCTCGCCAGGCTGGAAGAGGCCGGCAAGCTCACCGCCGTGGTCACCCAGAATATTGACGGGCTGCACCAGATGGCGGGGTCCAAGACGGTCTACGAGCTTCACGGCTCGGTGCTGCGCAATCATTGCGTCGATTGCCACCGCAGCTATCCCGTGGAGGCCATCGAGAACAGCACGGGCATTCCCCGCTGCACCGTCTGCAATGGCATCGTCAAGCCCGATGTGGTGCTCTATGAAGAGGGTCTTGACGCCGATGTGATGGACGGCGCCACCCGCGCCATCATGGACGCTGATGTGCTGATCGTGGGTGGGACGTCATTGAATGTCTATCCCGCAGCGGGTCTCATCGAGTACTACCGCGGCACGGAGTTGGTGCTCATCAACAAGTCCGCCACACCCGCCGACAACCGGGCCCAGCTGGTGATCCACGACTCGATCGGCAAGGTCCTGGGTGAGGCCGTTGACGAGGTACTCGGCACGAACGCCTGAGTCCACGATGCACCAGGCACGAAGGGGCGGGCCTTGGGTCAGCAAGACCTGCGGGCTTGTGGTCTGAGCCGCTGACGCACGAAGACCCATAACCCAAGTCAACAAAAGTGACGTTCAGGGCGCGACGGCGTGGACGCGGGCCAGGAGATCTTCTCAGCCCCGGGCACCCAGCGAGCATGGCAGAAGGCCAAGGGGGCCGCACTCAGACGAGTGCGGCCCCCTTGTAGCTCGTCCCCGTACGCGGAGCCAAGGTCAATGCCGATTCATAGGGGGACTCACACCCGAGGATCCGCCCCCAGGCATTGCGCTGAGGAGTCGACTAACTTAGGGAATCGACTAATTCAGCGCTGCGATCGCGTCGTCATAGTCGGGCTCGTTGCCGATCTCGGGCACGAGCTGGGTGTACACGACCTTGCCGTTCTCATCAATCACTACGACGCTGCGCGCCAGCAGGCCAGCGAGCGGACCATCGGTCATGAGCGTGCCGTAGTTGCTGAAGGAATGCTTACGGAAGGCCGAGGCGGGAACCACATTGTCAATGCCCTCAGCAACGCAGAAGCGCTCGGCGGCGAAGGGAAGATCCTTCGAGACCGCCAACACGGTCGTATTGTCCAGGCCGGCGGCGAGCTTGTTGAAGGTGCGCACGCTGGTGGCGCAAACACCCGTGTCGAGGCTCGGGAAGATGTTCAGCACCACGCGGCGTCCGCGCAGTGACTTGAGTGTGATGGTGGACAGGTCCTTGCCCACGAGTTCGAAGTCGGGCGCCTGACTTCCGACGGCCGGCAGCTCACCGACGGTATGGACGGGGGTTCCTTGGAATGCAGTCGTTGACATGACACATGTCTACGACGATTCGCCCCCGTGTGGCTATTTTTTGGCTGACGGCGCACCCGGGAATAGGGGTGACAGCACAGACCCGTGTCCGCGCGGGCACCCCCGGGGATATGCGGCATTATGCGCCGCCCGGGCATGCCGCGCTCCTGGAAGAGCCGATGCCATTCAACAGCCAGCGTCACGATCTTCATGGAGTTCCCATGAAGATCCGTCCCCAAGCCTTGAGCCGAGCGTTGAGCACCGGACATGCTGGCCAAGCAGCATCCGAAACCCCGAACAGCCAGGAGCCCTTGCCCTATGAAGTCGCGTCTCGCTCTCATCCTCACCTCCGCCGCCCTTGGCGCCGTCGTGCTTGCCGGTTGTTCCACTGCCACCACGGCGGGAACAGCCTCTTCCACAACCGCTGTGGCCTCCTCGACATCGGGGACGAATGGCTCGGTTGACGTGGCGAAGGCCGGAGTGGACGAGCTCAAGTCAATGGACGCCCGCACCCTGGTCGATCGGCTGGAAGCCACGCCGGTGACCAGCCGACGCACCGACCTGCGGGCCTCGGTGCGCGCCGATGCGCTTCAGCTGTCGGACAACTCGGGACATTCCGCCTCAGTGACGATGCCCTCCGACGCCTTCTATCTCTCGTTCGCCCCCTATGTGTCCAAGACCCACGACTGCACTTATCACAGCCTCACCACCTGCAAGGCGGAGTTGGGCAATAAGACCATGCATGTCACCATCACGAGCAGCGATGGCACCAAGATCGTCGACAAGGATCTGACGAGCGCCGATAACGGCTTCATCGGCGTATGGCTCCCGCGGGGCATCACCGGCACGCTGACGGTGAACTACGACGCCAAGAGCGCCACCCAGCAGATCTCCACCGCGAAGGCCGACGATCCCACCTGCCTCACCACGGCGCACCTAGCCTGAGCTGACGCCGGACTGACACAACGTCAACCGTCTGTCGGCACGCCTGACCGCTGTATCCCGGTCTGGGCGTGCTGCCGGCGGTCTGCGGATGTTCTCAGCCGCGCTCCAGCGCGGGCACGGTCACAGTGAACACGGCACCCAAGCCAGCCCCGGGGCTCTCGGCGCTGATGCGTCCGTGATGGGCCGTCACGATCTGCCTGGCCACGGTGAGACCGATCCCGAACCCTCCCCGGCTGCGGTCAGTTGAGGTGCCCAGCCGAGTGAACCGGTCAAAGACATGCGCCACCTCATCGGCCGCCATACCCACGCCGTCGTCGCTCACCTGCACGACGATCACGCCCGGCCCCGGGCGGTTGCACGCATCGACTGTGGAGGCCCGTGGTGTGGCCGATCCTGATGGATGGGCACCCGGGTGGCTCGCACTGGGACCGCTCGCATCGGTGGCCCGGCGAGTGACGCCAACATGCACATGACCGCCTCGGCCCGTGGCATTGAGCGCATTCGCGAGCAGATTGGTGATCACCTGCCCGAAGCGGGCGGCGTCCAGCGCGGCGCTGGCATGACTTTCCACGTCAAGGTCGAGCTGGACGCCGGCCTCCCCGAAGCGCAGCGCCATCGCGTCGACGCTCGCCCGCACCACTGTGGCCGGCTCAACGGGTGCGAACTCATAGTTCAGCGCATGCTCCTGAGCGCGCGAGAGCAGCCCGATATCGGTTGACAGCCGGGTAAGGCGCTCCACCTGAGCCTGCAGCACCGGAATCGACTCGTCGACACCGACGACGCCATCCTCGATGCCCTCCAGCTGCGCCTGCACCACGGCCAGCGGAGTGCGCATCTCATGGGCAAGATCGCTGAAGAGCCGTGATCGGGACTGCTCAATGCTCGCCAAGCGTTGTGACATGCCATTGAAGGCCTCCGTCAGCTCGTCGAACTCGGCCCCGAGGACGCCGGCATCGACATGCGTCGCGTAGTTACCTGAGGCCACATCGCGGGCAGCGGCAGCCAGGGGCGCCACCGATGCCGCGACGCGTGTGGCCAGATAGACCGAGACGAGCAGCGCAGCCACGACGGCGATGACGATCGCCACCATGAGTGCGAGCAGATTTGATGAGCGTGCCCCCTCCTCCACATGTCGCAACACCGTCTCAGGATTCGTCAGATCTGCCTGCATCAGGTGGGCGTGCAGGATGGCGGGACTCACCAGGGCGTCCACCACGAAGATCGTCACCACCGCCACGCCCAGGACGACGGCTGCCCCGCTGAGAAATCTCCGTGCGATCGAGCGTCTGGTGATGACGCGCCAGCCTGCCGGACGCGGACGCATGTCTGCGCTGGGTCGGCCGGTCCCGAAATGACCGCCCCTCATCCGGATCCCATCCGGTAGCCGATGCCACGCACCGTCTCGATGAAACGCGGGTGCGCGGCAGAGTCGCCCAGTTTCTTCCTCAGATGCCCGATATGGGTGTCCACCAGCTGATCGTCCCCCGACCATGGCGTGCCCCAGACTGCCTCGACGAGCTCATCGCGGCTGATGGCTCGCCGCGAGTTACGCGCCAGATGGGTCAGTAGATCGAACTCGGTGCGGGTGAGCTCCACCGGGCGCCCGTCACGGAGGACCTCGCGAGCAAGCGGATCGATGGTGAGTCCGCCGACGATGATCGAGGTCGCATCGTCCCCCATCGCCTCGTGACGCGGACGGCGTTGCATCGCAGCGACCCGCGCGATGAGCAGCCGGGGGCTGAAAGGCTTGGTCACATAGTCATCGGCACCCACCGAGAGCCCGATCAGCTCGTCCACCTCATCGGCTCTGGCGGTGAGCATAAGGATGTAGCAGTCGGAGAAGGTGCGGATGCGACGGGCCACCTCCACCCCGTCCAGACCCGGTAGGCCCAGATCAAGGATCACCACCGCCGGGTCAAACCGACGAGCCACCTCAACGGCCTCACGGCCATCCCCCACGGACTCCACCACGTAGCCGTTGCGGGTGAAATATCCCGCCATCACCCGCGCCAATGATTCCTCGTCCTCGACGATGAGGATGCGCGGGGCGTCGTCCGGGGCAGCAGGGCTCCGCAAGCTCCCCGGACTCACCGCATGCTCCCTGCCACCGTTACCGCCAACCCTGACCCACCCCGAGCAGTGTCTCCGTCGACAGGCGAGGCCGCCGCGGCCGCGGCCGGCGACACGATGCGGGGTGGGCGATCGGGCCACCCGAACCCACCGGCTGTCGACCTCACAGGCGCACCACCTCGCCATAGCGTGGCACCACGGCCATAAGACCGAGCTGCTCGCTGATGCTGTCGGCAAGATGCTCGGCAGATTTCTGCTCACCATGCACGCAATAGACCACATCGGGCGCAGGGTTCAGCCCGGCGACCCAGGCGATCAGCTCGGAGGCATCCGCATGCACGCTGAATGCCGCGTCCTGCATGATTTCTGCCTTGACGGGCACATAGATCCCGAACATCTTCACCTGTTTGGCGCCATCGACAAGAGATCTCCCGCGAGTGCCGATCGCCTGATAGCCCGTGAAGACCACGGCATTGCGGGGATCAGGCAGCATATGGCGCAGATGGTGCACCACCCGGCCACCACTGGCCATTCCTGAGGCGCTGATGATGATGCACGGCTGCACTGGCCTGTTGAGCGCCACCGATTCCTCCTTGGTGCGCACATCACGCAGCGTCGGCAGGTTGAGCAGCGTCGAGATGTCGATGTCACTGCGCAGCTCGGCCTGCGCTCCGGTGCTCTGATAGACGTCGAGCGCGGCGGCACCCATCGGCGAGTTGATGAAGATGGGCACCGACGGGATGCGTCCGTCATGCTGCATCTCGCCCAGCACCTTGATCAGGATCTCCGTGCGGTCCACGGCGAATGCGGGAATGAGCACGCTGCCACGCCGGGCGATCGTGCGACGGATCAGAGCGGCCAGCGCCTCGTGGTCCTCATCATCGCCGGCCGGATGCTCGCGGTCGCCGTAGGTTGACTCGACGAGCACCGAGCGGGCGCCTTCCGGCTGCTCCCGTGGCCTCAGCACCGGATGCTGGCCTCGTCCCAGATCACCGGAGAAGAGCACCGAGACCTGCGGATCGGCCGCAAGCCAGAGTCTGATGCTGGCCGACCCAAGGATGTGACCGGCCCGCGTGAATCGGGTGTGAACGCCACCGCCCAGATCGGTGTCAACATCAAAATCGAGGTCACGGAACAAGGGCAGTGACCGTTCGACATCGGCCTCGTCATAGAGGGGAAGCGGAGGATTGTGCTTTGAGTATCCGCCGCGCGCGGCGTCACGGGCCTCATTCACCTGAAGGTTCGCCGAATCGCGCAGCACGATGGCCGCCAGTTCCCGGGTGCCGGGCGTGCAGAGTATTCGTCCCCGGAAACCCCCCTTGACCAAGGCCGGGATATAGCCGCTGTGATCCATATGGGCATGGGTGATCAGCAGATCGGTGATCGAGGCCGGGTCGACGGCAAAATCATCCCAATTGCGTCGACGCCATTCGCGATCCCCCTGGAACATGCCTGCATCAACCATGATGCGGCGTCCCTGGAGGTCGAGCAGGAACTTGGAGCCGGTCACAGTGCCCGCCGCACCGAGGAAAGTGAGAGTCGCCACGGTTTTGCTCATATCCCTACTGTGGCCTGCGCTGGACGAAGTTGCTCAGCGTGGACATATTTCGGCGAGCCGCATCCCGCCTCGATCACCGCTCAACCGCAGCACTAGGCCGGCCCACGAGGGATATCACGGGCGGCCCTTGCGCCATATCTTCGGCGGCACATGTCCGACGGCGGTGTCTCCTTAACCGGCGGCAGTCTTTCCTCGGCCGGTCGCCATGGCGGCGGTACCCGGCAGATGGACCTCTCCCGGCCCTCGTCCGCCCACTCTCCGGCGGCCCGCCAACACCTGTCTGTCACCGTGCCAACATTCGGACGCAGGCTTCCTTACGATATGAACAGCACACAGCGTGGCGCGTGTCACGGCTACCGCGGCATCGGCAGAACGGGGATCGACATGGCTTCAGATATCAACGCCCCAGAAGAGATTCTCGCCAGCATCGGAGGCGCAGAGAATGTCGAGAATCTGACGCACTGCGCCACTCGACTGCGCTTCCAGCTGCACGACAACTCCGGCATCGACGAGAAGCAGGTTGAGGCCATCCCGGGCGTGATGGGCGCGGTCTCGCAAAGCGGCAATCGCTATCAGGTGGTGATCGGCGGAGCCGTCGAGAGCGTCTACAACGACATCATGGCGCTGCCCGAGATGAAGGACGGCGGCAATGGCGCGGCCAAACCCAGCAGCAATGCCGATGTGAAGGCTGCCGCCAAGGGGAAGGGACCCCGCGGACGGTTCACCTGGCTGGACAGCTTCTTCGACTTCCTGGGGGATTCATTCCGGCCGATCCTGGGCGCGCTGCTCGGCGCCTCGCTGATCATCACCTTTATGGCGCTGATGGGCACGCTCGGCGTGATCGGCAACTGGGCTGATCCGCGCACCGAGCTTTCGCCCACCTGGCAATTCCTCAATCTGTGCTGGCGATGCGTCTTCTATTTCCTGCCCCTCATGGTTGCCTACAACGCCTCGAAGAAGCTTGGCGCCGATCCATGGATCGGCTTCTCGGTGATGGCCGTGGTGATGCTGCCCGGGTTCACCTCGCTGGGCAAATACGCCACGGAGCTCACTTTCGCCGGATCCCAGATCAATGTGGTCCATCTGTTCGGCGGGCATCTGCCGCTGACGATCTTTGACTATGGCTCCCAGGTGTTCCCACCCTTGCTGATGGCAGCGGTGCTGGGCCCCTTGTACAAGGGCTTGAAGAAGATCATCTCCCCCAATGTGCAGCTGATCTTCGTGCCCTTCCTGTCCATGCTCATCATGATTCCGCTCACCGCATTCCTGATCGGCCCCCTGGGTGTCTATGCCGGTGCCGGACTCGCCAACGGACTCAAGGCGGTCAATGATTTCTCGCCTTTCATCTTCGCCATTCTCATTCCCATGCTCTATCCGTTCATGGTGCCCCTGGGCCTGCACTGGCCGCTCAACGCGATCATGCTGTTGAATATCCAGACCCTGGGTTATGACTTCATCCAAGGCCCCATGGGCGCATGGAATTTCGCCTGCTTCGGCGCCTCCGCGGGGGTGCTCTTCCTGGCAGTCCGCGATCGCGATGTGACGATGCGCCAGACAGCCACCGGCGCATTGGCCGCCGGCCTTCTGGGCGGAATCTCCGAGCCGAGCCTCTATGGCATCCATCTGCGGTTCAAGAGGATCTATCCACGCATCCTGGTGGGCTGCTTCCTCGGCGGCCTGGTGCAGGGCATCGGTGGCGGCCTCACCACCAAGGCCTTTGTCTTCACCTCGTTGTTGACGATTCCGGCTTTCAGCAATATCCCGCTTTATGCGATCTCCATTGCGGTGGCTTTTGCCAGCTCGATGCTGCTGGTGATTCTCCTCGACTACCGAACAGCAGACGAGAAGGCCGAGGCAAAGCAGCTTCGGGCGAAGGCCGACGCCGAACAGGCTGCTGAGGATGCCAGCAAGGCCGCGGCCGAGGCCCGGAAGGCTGACGCGCGCGCCGACATCGCGACCGCCGAAGCCAACGATGCCGCGGTCAACGCCGAGCAGAAAGACGTCCGGGCCCAACAACTGGCACAGACGGCCACCGCGTTGACACCCACGAAGACCGCATTGGTTCCCGGCGCGGTGACCGGCATCGGCTCACCGATCAGCGGTTATGTGGTGCCCCTGGAGAAGATCCCCGATCCCGTCTTCGCCAAGGGCACGGTGGGTCTTGGTGTGGGGATTGATCCCACCGGCGACACCATCACCTCACCGGGCGACGGCAAGATCATCGTCGCCCAGGACACCGGACACGCCTTCGGCATCAAACTCGACAACGGCATCGAACTACTCATCCACGTAGGCATCGACACCGTCAACCTCGCCGGAACCGGCTTCGACGTCAAAGTCGCCCGAGGAGACCGCGTCCACCAAGGAGACCCCCTCGTCCGCTTCGACCGCACCACCATCGAAAACGCCGGCTACTCCATGATCACACCCATCCTGGTCACCAACCCCCGCAAATTCGCGACCGTGGAACAGACCGCCCAGACGCTGTCCTCGGCGCTGGTGAAGCCCGGCGATCAGATCATCACCGTGACCGCCAAGCCACCCAAGGACGGAAACTCTGTGACCGCCGGAACGCCCTCGGTACCGACAGCCCCGAGCGCAGACCATGCCGTGGCGCAGGGCGGCGGCAAGACCGGCGCGAGCGCCTCGACCGAGACTCCGCGCGATCATTCCGGCCCTGACGATGATTCCAGCGCCGAAGCAACACCGCCCGCTAGCCCCCGCACGGCCACGGCGGCGGAGGCAGTGGCGCCTGCGCCCGGCGCGGGAGTCCCGGCACCAGCAGATGTCGGCTCGACGAGTCCCGCGGCTGATGCTTCGTCCGTCGGCGGGTCGACTGTGGCACCTGCATCACAGTCAGCGCTCGCAACAGGGGCCATCACCACTATCGGTTCACCGGTGGCAGGCCGGGTGGTGGCGTTGGCCGACATCCCTGATCCGGTCTTCAGCAAGGGCATTGTCGGTCTTGGTGTGGGGATTGATCCCACCGGCGACACCATCACCTCACCGGGCGACGGCAAGATCATCGTCGCCCAGGACACCGGACACGCCTTCGGCATCAAACTCGACAACGGCATCGAACTACTCATCCACGTAGGCATCGACACCGTCAACCTCGCCGGAACCGGCTTCGACGTCAAAGTCGCCCGAGGAGACCGCGTCCACCAAGGAGACCCCCTCGTCCGCTTCGACCGCACCACCATCGAAAACGCCGGCTACTCCATGATCACACCCATCCTGGTCACCAACCCCCGCAAATTCGCCGCCATAAACCAAGCAGCTGAGGGCGCTGTGGAGCCGGGTGACGACATCATCACCGTGACCGGAAAGTGACCGACGGCGGATTCACGGGCTCGCACGATGAGCTCCTGTGGGTTGGGAAAGGGCGTGGTGCAGCGTCCCGGCTCACACGCTGTGTCTCGCGGGGGCACCCCGCGAGACTGACCAGAACCAGGGATGGATGGATCGTCCTCAACCCGGGCTCAGCGGCCCAGTGACGCCGCCGACAGCGTGGCCATATAGGTGGCGTATTGGGCCAGGGCCAGAGCGAGACCGTCGTCCTCCCACGACTGGCCGGCGATCTCCTTTCCCCGACGCCAGATCTGCTTCTGGTCGAGATAGGGAAAGGCCTTGCCCAGCGCGTGAGCTGCGTAGAGCAGCGCGATGAGGGCCCGGGACCTGTCGTCAAGATCGGCCTCGCCCACGAGCGCCGCACTCAATCGGTCGCGCAGTGCATGCTCGACTGTGGGGTCCGCCTGGGGATAGCGGGTGCGCGGGATGAGGCCCAGCAGCTTTTCATGCTTGGCCCGCAGCACTCCGGCGCTCACCAGCCGCTCCAGTTCAAGGCTGCGCAGCGTCCGCGGTTTCGCATCGCCGACCGAGATACCGCCGCTCAGGGCGGTGATGGCCTCGTCATAGCTGCGCCCGGCTGCCGTCTCGGCAAGCTCGGCGAGCAATGGGTCGTCCGGCGTCTTGTCTCCGGGCACGAAGACCTGGTTGTCACCCGTGCCGCTGAACGCCAGCGCCTCGATCCCCACCAGGTTCACCAGCTCGGCGGCGGCCACCGTGTAGTCAATGGTCGTGAGGTCCTGGTGGAAGCTGCCCTTCTCGTTGTTGAGCATCAGCAGCAGATACTCACCAGCCAGGTCAACGGTGTGCTCCATGTCAACGCCTCCTCGTCGCGGGTCGAATGGTCTGCCTCGGCAGAGCTTTGTCCAAGTATCCCGCGCCACGAAACGGCTCCGGGGAGGCGCTCCGGGGAGGCGACCCCCGTTGGGGTGTCTGGAACCGGGGTAACGGCTGTTACACGCCTGGGTAAGCGCTACCGCGGTAGCGTCCCAACGACCTTCACCAGTGACCGACGAGTAACAACTGTCGTCCCGCAAGAGTTGACCAGCGCCGGGCTGCCCGCGAATCAGTAACGGCTGTTACTCCCGACGACACCTGCCCCCCGGCAAGCGGCCGCGGCCAACGACGTCACCGGGTGGGCTGGGCCCTCACTTCTTCGGAGTGAAAATTTCGCGCCCGCCCAGATAGGGACGCAAGACCTCGGGGATCACCACGGAGCCATCGGCCTGCTGATAGTTCTCGAAGATCATCACGATCATGCGGGTCATCGCGCACAGAGTGCCATTGAGCGTGGCCAGCGGCGTCACCTGCTTACCGTCACGCATACGGATATTGAGCCGGCGCGCCTGGAACTCGGTGCAGTTCGAGGTGGACGTGATCTCGCGGTATTTGTCCTGCGAGGGCACCCAGCCGTAGCAGTCGTACTTGCGTGCCGCCGACAGACCCAGATCGCCGGAGGCGACGTCGAGCACCTCAAAGGGAATGCCCAGCGCCGAGATGAACTCCTTCTCATGCGCCAGCAACAGCTGGTGCTCTTCGACGGCGTTCTCCGGACGGCAATAGGTGAACATCTCGAACTTGTCGAACCAGTGCACCCGGAAGATGCCACGGGTGTCCTTGCCATAGCTGCCGGCCTCGCGGCGATAGGCGGGGCTGAACCCCGCATAGCGGATCGGCAGTTCCTTGGACTCGAGGATCTCGTCGGAGTGATAGGCAGCCAGCGGCACCTCCGCGGTGCCCACCAGATATTGATCGTCGCGCTCGAGGTAGTAGACGTCATCGGCGGCCTGACCGAGGAATCCGGTGCCCTCCATCGCCGCCGGGTTCACCAGCGCCGGCGGAATCATCGGGGTGAGCCCCCACTCCAGGGCCTTGTGCAGGGCGAACTGGATCAGCGCGAACTCAAGCATCGCGCCAGGGCCCTTGAGGTAATAGAAGCGACTCCCTGAGACCTTGGCTCCGCGCTCCATGTCGATGGCGTCGAGCATCTCACCGAGCTCGAGGTGATCGCGGATCGTGACACCCTCCGCGGCGAAGTCCCGCGGGGTTCCTTCGGTGTCGATCACATAGAGATCGTCCTCCCCGCCCTGTGGCACGTCCTCGAAGACGATATTGCCAAACTGCTTGACCACCTCGGTGTACTGCTCGTCGGCCTCGTGGGCAGCGGCCTCGAGCTCGCGCACCCTCGCGGCGAGCTCCTTGGTGCGCGCCAGCAGGCTGGTGCGTTCCTCACCGGAGCTCTTGGCGATCTTGGCGCCGAGCGACTTCTGCTCGGCGCGCGCCTGCTCAAAGGCACTGATCGAGGAACGGCGCGCCTCATCTGCCGCCAGAGCCTGGTCAACCAGCTCGACGGACTCACCCCGGGCACGCTGTGAGCGGCGGACTCGGTCGGGATCGGTGCGCAACAATTTCGGGTCGATCATGGGCTCAAGGTTAGCGGTCGCCGAGCGGGCCCGGCTCTGCGCGTGCCCGGCGTGAACGCGCCATGAGACCCGCCCGATCCACGCACCTGCCCTGCCCGCTTGCCGCCAATGCGACAATCTCGGTATGACCACCCGACCATTCAGCCGCTTCACGGCATGGGTGGCTGCGGTCTTCATCGCCTCCTTCCTGGCTTGGACCCGGCTGACTTTGCGCACGCGCCTGTTCGCACGCCTGGACGCCACCAGCGATGTACCACGGCTGGTGCGCGACTCCCCATCGGCCCAGATCGCCTCGGCCTTCGCGATCGTGGCCCATCCGGCGGTCATGTGCCTGCTGCTGGTGATCATCGCCCTCTGGGCCTGGCGCCGTCGGCTACGCCATCTGGCAGTCGCCTCATTGGGCGGCGGGGCCCTCACCATGGCCGCCTGCCAGATCATCAAGGCCGTCGTCCACCGCCCGCGTCCACCCTCTCCCCTGTCCGACGCGATCACCTATCAGGGATCGTCATATCCGAGCCTGCACATGGCCATGGCGGTGTCCACCGCCGTCATCGTGGTGGGCGTCACCACGACCACTCGCCAGCCGCGCTGGGCGGTGATGGCGTGGCGTCTGGCCGGCCTGGCATTCGTCCTGGCGATGGCCACGAATCGCTGGCTGATGAATGCTCACCACATCAGCGACATCGTGGGTGGCGCCCTGCTCGGTGCGGCGACGGCGAGCACCGTGATGCTCTTCGCCAGGGTGCGGATGGTGCCGCTCATCGCGAGCCGTCTGCCGGCCAACACCGCGCCTCCTCGGGGTGGGCTATGCGCCGTGATCTACAACCCGGTGAAAGTGCGTGACGAGCTAGTTTTTCGTCGTCAAGTGGTCGCCGAGCTTGCCGGACGTCATTGGGAGGCCCCGCTGTGGCTGCCCACGACCGTCGCGGAGCCAGGAGATGCCCAGGCACGCGAAGCGGTCATGCGCGGGGCAGATCTCATCATCGCCGCCGGTGGCGACGGCACCGTCCGCAGGGTCTGCGGAGCCCTGGCCGGCAGCGACATCCCGATGGGACTCATCCCCATGGGCACCGGCAATCTCCTGGCCAAGAACATCGGCATCCCTCTCGACATGGAAGACGCCGTCTCGGTGGCGATCGGCGGTCTGCCCACGCCGATGGATCTGGTGCGTCTGGTCGTCGATCTGCAGGACGACAAGCCCCTCTATTTCGCCGTGATGGCCGGTATCGGCTTCGACGCGCGCCTCATGCAGCGCACCAATGAGTCGCTGAAGAAGGCACTGGGGGCGGCGGCCTATGTGTTCTCGGCCATGCCCGAGCTGTTCACCAAGCCCCACCGGGTGGAGATCAGCGTGGACGGCTCCAAGCAGACCCGTCGCAATGCCGTGCTCACCGTGATGGGCAATGTGCCCTCCATCGGCGGCGGGGTGGAACTGATGCCCGACGCCGATCCGACCGATGGACGGATGGAGATGGTGGTGGGCTCCCCGGTGGGGCTGTCGTCCTGGGCGCGCGCGACCGCCCAGGTGCTCACCCGGATGGGGGCCGATCCCACCCTTGAGCAGTACGCCGGGGTGGCGATGAGCGTCGAGGTCGAGGAGCCGCTGCCCTATGAGCTGGACGGCGACCTGGTCGGGTCGGGCTCCCTGTTCGAGGCGGAGGTCGATCCGGGCGCGTTGATGATCATGTTGCCGCCCAGGCTCTCCAGCCAGGACCCGGCGGCGCGGTAGTCGGCGTCCTGGGCGCCCGTCGGGATGGTGGGCAGCTTCTGATCGGCCCGGGCATAGCTGCCCAGGAAGATCACGTCCTTGCAGACCCGCTTGAGGCCCATGAGGGCCGCAGCCATCCGGAAGTCGTCGATGTGGCCCTCCGCGTCCATGTTGAAGCAGTAATTGCCCAGCGTGGTCTTGGTGGGACGCGATTCGATGCGACACAGGTTGACCCCGCGCACCGCGAACTGCTGCAGGATGCTGAGCAGCGCGCCGGGCTCGTCGTGACGCATATAGGCGACGATGGTGGTTTTGTCGGCACCGGTCGCCAGTGCCGGACGACCGGGACGTCCGACCAGCACGAAGCGTGTCACGGCGGCATCATTGTCAGCGATGTCGGTGGCCAGGGGAACGAGTCCATAGAGGCGCCCGGCGATGGGGGCGCAGACGGCTGCGTCGAATCCGGAGTCGGGATCGGCGACGGTCTGGGCGGCGGCGGCGGTGGAGCCGCGCTCGATCACCTCGGCGTCGGGCAGGTGCAGGCTCAGCCAGTCACGCACCTGAGCGGCCGCATGGGGATGGGTGATGATGCGATGCACCTGGTCGAGGGTGGTTCCGGGGCGCGCACACAGGTCGAAGGTCACCTCGACCAGCACTTCCTGGCGGATCTGCAGGCGCGGCGCGTCAAGACTGCCCAGATTGTCGATGGTCGCCGAGACCGAGCCCTCCACGGAGTTCTCGATGGGCACCATGGCGGCATCGATCTCCTCGGCGCGTACCGCATCAAGAGCGGCGGCAACGGTGCTGAAGGGCGTCGCCTCGTCCTCGCTCACGCTGAGCAGGGCCTGATGCGTGAAAGTGCCCTCCGGGCCGAAATATCCGAGCATGGGCTTGAGCCTACGGTCACCGGTCAAGACGCGGAAAGCCGGGCCCTGGGCGCCGCACGGCCACGCAGGAGACCGAGTGGCCGTGCGTTTGGGGGTTGACCCGGGGCGGCTCATCGGTGGGTACAGATGACACCTCGCCCGACGCGGGGTTGAATGAGGGCATGTCTCAGCCGATCCCGCCCGCTTCGCAGGACCCCAACAATCCCCCCGGATGGGTGCGCGATCCCCAAGCACCCGGCGGCTGGGCACCTATGAGGGACTATCCGCCCGCTCAGGGCGCTGGCCGGGGCTCGGAGAATGGTTATCAGGCAGGTCCCGTCGGCACTTCAGGAATGGCTGAGGGATATCAGGGCGGGCCGGGCGCGCCGGGCGCTCCTGCTGGGACGAACGGCTATCCGTCGTCACAGGGAATCCCCAACCAGCCGGGGCGGCAGTATCGACCCGTTCCGCCCATGGGCCTGCCTCCCATGCAGTCGGGGCAGCAGCCGCAGGCGCAGCCCCGGGTGACGCAACAGCGACAGCCGGCACAGCTTCCGCCGGAGGCCCGCAACGATGCCCGGGCGAGTCTGGAGGCGTTCGGCGAGATGGGGCCGCAGTATTCCGACGCGGTGATCGACTCCTTCTTGTCGCGGGTGAGCTCTCATCTGGGCACCCAAGAGGCCCGGGAGGCCGAGCTGGAGAAGCGCCGGGAAAAGCAGGATGACAAGATCCGCGGCAGCAGGATCGCAGCGCTCTCCATCTCCTTGGGCATCGCCATTCCGCTCACCGCCATCGCCTCCGACTATGGACTGATAGGGATGGCCATGGCCTGGGGCGGCGTCCTCTTCGTCGCCTTCGTCACCACGGGCATCGGATTCGGCCGCAACAAGAAATAGCGGTTCGCCGGGGAATCGAAAGTCAACTGGTCTGGGCACACCCTGATCTGGGCACACCCTGACGCATAATGCCTAGAGCGACGGCGAATACGGCCTGAACTGAGCGTGCCACCACTCGCGCCAGTCGTCGCTGCGTGCGGGAGGGGCCAGGTGCATCACGCGGCTGCCGATCACCACGCGGGTGACCGGCGAGATGCCCTGCACCGAGCTGAGGAACCAGACGCCGCGCTCTGACCACTCGTCCACACGTCCGTTGGCCCGCATCACCGTGATCCCCAGACTCGTGGCCCGGCGCGTCACCATCGTCTCGGTGACTCCGGGCAGCACACGATCGGGCGCCGCCGGGAGCACGAGGTTCCCCTGGTGCCACCACACCAGCGACCCTGTGGTGGCCTCGAGCACCGTGCCATTCGGATCGGCCAGGATCGCGTCGTCGCAGCTTCTTGACGCGGCGATGCCGCGCAGCTTGCCCAGACGCTCGATGTCCGGGCCCTTGATCGTGGGATGCAGACGTGGATCGGCGAGGCCGCTCCACAGCAGCGTGGTGTCATCGCGCATCGGCGGGCATGGACGAATACGCAACACGAAGACCGGTTCAGGATGTCCGCCGATCCGCTCCCACCCAATCCGCGGAAACAGATCTGCCTGAGTGGTGCGATGGGCGGCGAGCACGGCGGCGATGATCCCCCGTCGGATCGCCGCCCATTCGCGCGCATCGGGAATCGTCAGGTCGCCGTCGTGCGCCCACCGCGCGGCACTCGCCTCGAAGCGGGCCATATGCAGATCAAAGCGGGCGGCTGCTCCGAGGTGACTGCGCCATGAGTCGGCGACCATGATCTCCAGCGCCGGCTCCATGGCGCGCACATCGGGGGCGAAGGCCTGGCCTGACCAGACGAACGCTTGAGCTGCGAAGTCTCCTGCCGCACCCGCGATGGGAACGCCTTCCCCTGAAAGCTGGGGGCTGCCGGGTCGACCACCCGCGTCCGGGAAATCGGCGCCATGCTCGTCATCGGCCATGTGTTCCCCCTTCGTCATCGTCACGTGCACAGGTCAGGCGCAGTGCCTCGAACAAGGCAGCGGCCTTGAGCTCCTTCTCGTCGAATTCGGCGGCGGGATCGGAATCCAGAACGATCGCGCCCCCGGCCCCGATGCTCACCTGGTTGCCGCTTCTCACAATCGTACGGATCACGATCGACAGCTCGGCGCGCCGCCCGTAGCCGAGGTAGCCGAGGGCCCCCGAATAGATGCCACGCGGACCGGGCTCGAGTGCGTCGATGATCTCAAGGGTGCGTCGCTTGGGGGCGCCGGTCATCGATCCGCCGGGAAAGGTGGCACGCAGCAGGTCCACCAGGTCGGCGTCGTCACGCAGGCGCCCCTGCACCGTGGTCACGAGCTGGTGCACGGTCGCATAGCTCTCCACCGCCATGAGCTGCGGCACGCTCACACTGCCGGCAACGCAGATCCGGCCCAGGTCGTTGCGCAGCAGATCGGTGATGATCAGATTCTCGGCGCGTGTCTTGGGGTCTGTGGCCAGCTCCTCGGCGAGGCGACGATCGTCGGCGCGGCTCGTTCCCCGCGGCGCGGTGCCCTTGATCGGCTTGGTGGTCACTGTTCCGTCGGGGGTGACCTTGAGGAACTGCTCGGGCGAGGCCGAGAGCACCTCAAGGGTTTCGTCGCCGATGGTGAGCCGCAGATATGCGGCATAGGGCGCCGGATTCATGCGGCGCAGCGTCAGGTAGGTGTCCAGCCCATCGTGGGCAGCCGGCACCGTTCCCTCGAAGGTGTCGGTGAGGCAGACCTCATAGCTGTCGCCCGCATGCAGGAAACCCTGCGCCTGGCGCACCGCCGCCTCATAGTCGTTGCGACTCAGGCGCCACGCACCCGGGATGGGCGTCCCGACCCCGGGTCCTTCCGTGGTCGACATCTGCCTGATGTCCTCGCGCGTCGGGTCATCGAACGCCGGGTTACCCGACGCTGTCCCCTCAGGCGCTGCGCAATCGGGTGCTGAGCGGTCTGGTCCCACGCCATTCGACGTGGCTGAACCAGAGACGTTGCCCGGCTCAGTCGAGCTCACAACCAGGCGTTCCAGCCGATCGAGGCACTTCTGTGCGCTGGCGTCGTCGCCCTCCCTCCCCAGCACGAGAAGATGCACGCTGTTGGTTTGGTGATCGACAACGATCGTGTTCTGGGCTCGTATCCACACGGCATCGGGGAGCTTCGACCTGTGGGCATTCGCGGCCGTTCCAATCCGGTCGACGCCGCCCACTGTCAGGGCTTTGGCTTCGTACCCCAGAAAGCCGACATAGCCGCCCGCGAAGGGCAGCTCCGCCGGGACCGACCCCGAAGGCTCTACAGAAAGCTCGTCTGCCAGGAAACTGAGGATGTCTTCGTTCAGAGACTCCGCTGACGGTTTCTGGCTCTCCGGCTCCCCGCCCTGGGCACCGTGGTCGCCAGGTTCAGGGCGACCATGGCACTGGATGATCACCTGGTCCGGGGCATCGAGCGAATAGTTCACGATCTGCGACAGTGCACCGGCGTCGGTGCCCATCACGGAGAACCGGCCGCGTGCCGGTCCAGCTGTCCCTGCCGTGGCGCTGTCCAGCCAGAATGCGGCGTGCGCCCCGGCACGCAGATCACGAAACAGCGTCTCGCAGTTGGGTGGTTTCTCCGCGTTCCGTGGCTCCACGACGCGATGGTGCATATGGAGTGCTGAGGGCCCCACGTGCTGTTCCATGCGTCATCGCCTTCTCCCGCGATCGTGCCACGCCAGTTATTCGCGATCCGACATTGCCTGTAGGCGTCCGCGCGGGCACGCGTCCCGAAGTATCCTGCCACGGCTCAAAACCGCAACCCTGGGCGTGCGGGCGTCACCCAGCGCCGATTTTCGGGTGCTACTTGAGCATCTGAGACGCGACGCTACCGGTCACGCGACGCGCCTACCATCGAACCATAACGGACGGGTTACAAAGTCCCAGAAGTTGAGTCAAGGGGAGAATATGAAGTATGCAGTGATCGGCGCCGGAGCAATGGGATACCGGTATGGCGTACTGCTCCAGGAAAATGCGGGCGTGCACGTCGACTTCGTCGATACCTGGGAGCCGAATATTGCGAAGGTGGCCGAGCAGGGTGGCGTTTACGTCTCTCGTGACCATGAGAATCGCCATTTGGTTCCGATCAATCTTTATACCCCCGAAAGCTACGACGGTGATCCTGACGTATGGATTATCTTCGTGAAGCAGATGCAGCTTGAGGGCGTGCTGGAACGCTGCGCGCATCTGTTCAATGACAAGCAGGTGGTCTTCTCGGCCATGAATGGCTATGGTCATTTCGAGAAGATCCAGCAGTACTTCAGCGACGACCGCATCTACGGTGGTACGGCGATGATCGCCACCGTGCTGAACGGGCCCGGCGACGTGGACTTCATTGGTAAGTCCGGCGCCGGTGAGATGCACATGTGTGCGTACACCGAGAAGGTCACCGATGTTGAGAAGAAGATGGCCGAAGACTTCAAGGCGGCCAACCTCAATCCGATCATCACCGAGAACTTCATGGGCACCTGCATGGCGAAGGTGATCTTCAATTCCGTGGTCAATACATTGTGCACCATGTACGAGATCACGATGGGCCAGTTCATCGAATTCGATGGCGCCATGGCCATGGCCAAGCAGTTGATCGACGAGGCCTATGACGTCTGCGACCGCGCAGGTATTCGTCTGATCGAGAGCCGTCAGGACGAATTGAAGTCGATTGACTATGTGAGTCGCGTGGGTAATCCACTGCATTATCCGTCGATGTATCAGGATATGTCGAAGGGTCGTCCCACCGAGGTCGACTTCATCAATGGGTATATCGCCAAGCTCGGTCGCGAGAACGACTACCCGGCCCGCACCCATGAATTCCTCACCCGCGGCGTGCATCTGGCCGAATTGGCCTGGCATATTCACAGGGAAGAGGCCGAGAAGGCCGACGAGGAACAGGCCGCCTGAGGCAGCCTGCCACCGCGCTGGCCACGCCAGCCATCGGCTGAGTCGCTGCAGCTGATCGTTGGATGGGTGACCTGATAGACCGAGCGAAGGAGCCGGGGCATGACGCTCCGGCTCCTTCGCTGTCCGTGGCAGCAATCAGGTTGTGGCATGGCCACGGCCAAAAGGATTACTGGGACCATGGGAGTTGGTGGCACACTCCGGCCACCTCGCATCGAGGAGTTGACGCATGCGCGCACTGGTTGTCAAGGAGTTCCAGGAGCTCGCTCGTGACCGGCGCACGCTGGCCATGTTGTTGCTGCTGCCGCTGCTTTTGCTGGTGATCTTTGGCTACGCCGCCAACTTCTCGGTGAGCAAGGTAACGGTGACCGTGATCGGCGCCGAGGCGCCCGCTCTCGCACAGGATCTGTCCGCATATCCGGTGGCGAGCCAGAGCTTGGACATCAACACCGACGCGGCTGCCACCGACTCCGAGCAGCTATTGCGCGAGCGGCGCGCCGATGTGGTGATACAGGTCGTTGAGACGCCCGGCGCCGGAGCCTCAGGCGCCGGTGCGCCGGGCGCCGCGACACCGATCAACGAGCGCATGCACGTCTATGCCGACGGCTCGCGCTTGTTCAGCGCACAGGCCGCACAGCGGGCGTTCACCACCTTGGTCGCTCAAGATACCCAGCAGCACCTGGCCCAGATGGAGAAGTCGGGGGCGTCCGCTGCAGGTTCGGGGGCGCCCGCAGGAAGCTCATCCGGCGCCAGTGCCGCAGTGGGCAGTGCCGCACAGGCCGCGTCCAATCCCGGCTCCGTGGTGACGGTGCTGTTCAATCCCGATCTGAAGACTTCGTGGGTGATGGTGCCGGGCCTGATCGGACTGATCCTTACCTTCATCGGCACCGTGATCACCTCAATCGGGCTGGTGCGCGAGCGTGAGACCGGCACGCTGGAGCAGCTGGCCGTGATGCCGCTGCGGTCGAGCTCGATCATCCTGGGCAAGATCATCCCCTATTTCGTGTTGGCGCTGTTCGACCTGGTGCTCATCACCGCGGTGGGCGTGTGGCTGTTCGGGGTGCCCTTCCGCGGCAGTCTGTTGCTGTTCGCCGCGGCGGCGGTGATCTTCCTGTTCGTAGTGCTGGGCTTCGGCGTGCTGATCTCCACCGCCTCGCAGACCACCGGACAGGCGATCCAGTTGGCGATCATGACCGTGCTGCCACAAGTGCTGTTGTCGGGACTGATCTTCCCGCTCGACTCGATGGCGGCCGGGGTGCGCTGGATCGGCTATTGCCTGCCGCTCACCTGGTTCAACCAGATTGCGCAGGGCATCATGCTGCGCGACGCCCCGGCTGGGTCGTTGTTGTGGCCGTTCGTCATTCTGGCGGCGATGGCGGTGGTGTTCTTCGGCATCGCGACGCTGCGCATGCGGTTCTCGCTGACGCACGGGGGCTCGCGGGCATGATCACCCTGCGTGGCGCGTCGGTGCTCTTCGGTACACGGCGTGCGCTGGACGATTTCTCCGGCTCGTTCGCGCCGGGACAGGTCACCGCCTTAGTCGGTGGTGATGGCGCCGGGAAGTCGACCTTGCTGCGGGTGCTGACCGGCCGACTGACGGCCACGCCGGCGCAACCGGGCGCGCTGACGCCACGGACCCAGCTGGGATATATGCCCGCCGATGCCGGGGTGTGGAACAACCTGTCGGTGGCGCAGAACATCGCGTTCGTGGCGAGGGTCTTCGGCATGTCACCCAAGCTCACCCGGGAGCGCTCGCGGCTGTTGTTGGCGCGTGCCGGATTGGCGCAGGTGGGCGACCGTGAGGCCGGCAAGCTATCGGGTGGGATGCGTCAGAAGTTGGGCTTCGTGTTGGCGACGCTCCACTCACCGTCGGTGGTGTTGCTTGACGAGCCGACCACCGGCGTCGATCCGGTGAGCCGCGGCGAGATCTGGTCACTCATCGCGGGGGCAGCCGCCGAGGGGGCCACGGTGGTGTTCGCCACCACCTATCTCGACGAGGCCGAGCGGTGTGACCAGCTGTTCCTGCTTGATCAGGGGCATCTGGTGACGTCGGGCACCCCCGATGAGGTGATTGCCTCGTGCCCGGGCACCGTGTGGCAGGCATCTGCTGACCCACAGGATGCCTCGGGCGAGGTTCCGCGGGCGACGAGCTGGCGACGTGGCGATCGGTTATTCACGTGGATGCCGTCTGGGCAGGCGGCACCTGCCGGGTTCCAGGCCTCGGTGCCCGACCTGGAGAACACGTCGATCGCACTGCTGTTGGCCGGTGGGGCGTCATTGGGTGATGACAGTCTGGACGATGCCGCCAATGCCCCGGGCCGTCCGCGTGCGTCGGAGGCGCCGGTGGTGTTGGCCACGCGGGTGACGAAGACCTTCGGCGATTTCACGGCGCTGGATGATGTGTCGCTGGCGGTGCATCCGGGCGAGATCGTCGGATTGCTGGGCGGCAACGGGGCCGGTAAGACGACGCTCATGCGTTGCGTGCTCGGGTTGGAGCAGGTGAAGTCGGGGCGGGTGTTGCTGCTCGGGCAGGTGCCGTCCATCGCTGTGCGCCGTCGGCTGGGTTATGTGGCGCAGGGTCTGGGGTTGTATCCGACGTTGAGCGCGGCGGAGAATCTGCGGTTCACGGCGCGGGTGTTTGGTGCGCGGAGCCCGGCCGTCCGGGGTTTGAGCGCTCGGCGATTCGAGGCGCGGGGCGATGAACGGACCACCGGGCGGGTTGGCGAGCACGGCCTTGCCTATGCGCACCATCTGGGACGCGGTCCGGTGGGTGCGCTGCCGTTGGGTGCGCGCCGCATGGTGGCCTATCTGTGCGCGATCGAGCATGACCCCGAGCTGTTGATCCTTGACGAGCCGACGTCGGGGATGGATCCGCTGTCGCGGGCGAGGTTGTGGCGCGAGCTGCGTGAGGTCGCCGACCGCGGGGTGGGCATTCTGGTGAGCACGCACTACATGTCCGAGGCCGCGCAATGTGACCGCCTGGAGATGCTGACCGCCGGCCGGGTGAGCGCGTCGGGCTCGGTCGCCGACATCACCGCCGGACGCCGGTCGCTCGTGGTGCACGCCCCGCAGTGGCAGCGCGCGTTCGCCCTATTGCGCGACGCCGATCTGCCGGTGGCGCTCGACCGGCGCAAGCTGCGGGTCCCCGGGGCGTCCCGCGACGAGATCGCTCGGGTACTGGGCGGGTTGGATGGTGGCTATTCGGTCACCGAGGCGGCGTCCACAGTGGAGGAGACGATGATGCTCGCTGAGCACGCGAAGCAACCGGCAGAGCAGTAAGGCCGGGCACACACCTGCCGCCGACTCCGGCTAGAGCCGACCCACCTGCCCACTAAGTTGCTGGTTTTGGCGATTAGACGCATCGAAACCAGCAACTTAGTGCTCGTCTCGACGGATAGGGAGGACTTTTACGTCGTCTACCCTGCAAAGGTCCTCCCTGAGCGCGGCGTCTGTCAGGATTTGGTCACCCACTGGACGGTTGCACGGCAACGACGCCGCACAAGTGTCCACTGTGGGTCTCGACCGGGCGGCCGCCGCGACGGCTGTCTCCCAGCCGCACGCTGGAGCGGCCCCATCAGCCGGAGGAGTCCAGAACGGGCGACGACACGCCCCGGCGGCAACCAATTGCTCCCTCACGTCACCACCCGGAGTATGGACACCCGTCCGCCTATTCCTTGCCGGCAATCACCTCGTCGTAGACCTCCTCGAAGCGCTTGCGCAGATCGTCGTAGTAGGGCGCCTGCGCCGGATCAGGATTGTTCACCGAGTGCTGCGGCGCGGTGGCGAACTGGCCGCCCGGATTGATCACGCTCAGCGCCATCATGGCTGTGCCGCGCATGGTCATGCGCTCCATATTCACCACATGCACCGGATAGCCCAGCGCATTGGTGATCACGTCGAGCGTCGCCGGGAAGTGGTGCGTCACCCCGCCTGACGCCAGGATGCGCTTGATGTTCCCGTCGATGCTGCTGAGCTGCTCGAAGATGCGCCGGTAACTGATCGCGACGCCCTCCACCGTGCCACGCCACATATCCCAGGGCGTGCTGGCCGCCGTGACACCGCAGAACACCGCCCGCGCATTGCCCGACCAGCCGGTCGCCCGCTCACCGGTGAGGAAAGGCAGCACCAATGGCGTGTCCGGACGCGGCGCCGCGCGCAACGCCGTATCGCGCTCGGTGGCGTCGATCGGCGCGAAGGTCGTGGTGAGCCAGGTCATCACGCGCCCCACATCGTTGAGCGCCCCGCCCACGATCGACTCGTGACGCGACACCCGATAGGCCCACAGCCCCGAGGGCAGCTTCTCGGGCGTGCCGGGCACAATCACGCGCATGGCTCCCGAGGTCGCAGCCGACAACGCCACCGTCTCGGCGCCCACAGCCCCCACACCGATATTCGACGCGTAGCCGTCGGGAATCGTAGGGAACCACTTCGCACCCGCCAACGCTGGCCAGCGGTCGTCGGCCAGAGCCCGATCGGCTACCTGGGGCTGATCGGGATCAACGATCGCCGAGAATTGATCGGCTCTTGTGTCGGTCTGCTGCAGCAGATAGTCGTCGATCCGCCCCGAATGACGGTTGAGCATGCCTGCCCAGGCCATCGTCGACGTGGCGCAGGCGTCCACACCCACCAGCTTGGTGAACACATACTCACCCAGGGACACGAACCGCGCCGTACGATCCCAGATCTCCGGGTGATTCTGCTTGATCCACAGCAGCCTCGGCGGGTGATAGCTCGTGTGCAGCCGCACACCGACCGCCTGCTGGGCCTCATCGAGGTCGAGCACCTTGCGCAGCTCCGCCAGCTGCGGTGCCGACCTCGAATCCGCATAGGTCATGCAGGGGCTCAGCGCCTTGCCCTTCTCGTCAACGCAGATGAGCGACGCGGCGAAGGTGTCCATCGCGACTGCGGAGACGCTGCCTGGTTCCAGTCCCGCCAATGCGCCGGTGATCACCTCAGCCACCTCGTCGGCCATCTGATCGGCGTCGATCTCCGATGTCCCATCGGCGCCCTCCACGAAGTGGTGCTCTGCCACCGCGTTCTGCTCGAGCACCGGACGCGCCATCGCGTCGTACACCGCCGCACGCGTTGACGTGGATCCGATGTCCATGGCCAGGACGAAGGGACCAATGGCTCGCGCGAACGATACGGGACGGGCTTCGGGGATCTCAGTGGTCTGGTTTCCGGGCGTCATTGTCTCGGTCATAGTGACCTCCTTGAGCCGATCCTACGAGGCCAGTCCCGATTGCGGGAGCTTTCCTGGGCAACGACGCCCGCGGGCAAGGCCAACTTCATCGCAAGCACAATCCAGACCCACACAGCAGCGCACCGGCCCGTGTTCGAAAGGCATCTCGCCGGGCGCACCTTCACGCCGCGCCGGGCGGTAATCCGTGCCGCCCCTGGGACCAATCCGCCGAGTCCCGGGCGCTGGAATCGCCTCCTCCAGCAGATCCCGACCCACCTGCCGATCCGCGCCCCTGGCAACACCCCGACTCCCGGTGACGCCACCGGCCCAACCCGGCGTCAACCCGCGCACCCCTTGGGCGCGCTTCCGTGGGAACTCAGGCCGCCGGGAACGCCTATTTCAGCAGCCTGCTCATCCGTCGATCCGCCAGCTTCTTGCCTCCGGTCTGGCACACCGGGCAGTACTGCAGTGACGAATCAGCAAAGTTCACCGACGCGATGGGCGTGCCGCATACCGGGCAGGGATCTCCTTCATGTCCATGGATCTGCAGCTGGGCGCGCTTATCGGCCTTGATGTCCTTCGCGGCGAGGCCGCGGGCCTTCTGGGTGGCAGCGGCCAGTCCGTCGCGAATGGCTGAATAGAGAGCCTGCGTCTCGTCGTCACTGAGGTTCGCAGCGGGTTTGAAGGGACTCAGCTTGGCAGCATGCAGGATTTCGTCGCTGTAGGCATTGCCGATACCCGCGATCACATGCTGATCACGCAGGATTCCCTTGAGCTGCGCCCGCCCAGCCCGCGTCAAGATCTGCCTGAGCTCCTCAAGGCTGAATGTCGGCGCCATCGGATCAGGCCCCAGGCTTGCGATCGAGGGCACCTCGACGGGATCGCGCACCACCCATACCGCCAACTTCCGCTGGGTCCCCGCCTCGGTGAGATCAAAGCCGGCCCCGCTGTCCAGCCTCACCCGCAGAGAAATGCGACTCTTGCCCGGACGAATCACGGTCGAGGTCATCTGCTCACGCCACACGAGCCATCCGGCCCGCGCCAGATGAAACACCAGATGCAGCCCGTCAGCATCAACATCGATGTGTTTGCCCCACCGATGAACCGCAGTGACCGTGCGACCCACCAAGGCGGCAGGCTGAGGATCAAAGGTCTTGAGGGCGTTGATGGCCCCCACCTCGATGCGCTGGATCACCTGGCCCACCAGATCAGCGCGCAAGAAGTCGGCCAGGGCCTCAACCTGTGGCAGCTCAGGCATAGGCACCTCCCCGAGGCGGCCCGACCCGTCCCCGGGTGAATACTCCCGCAGAAGGCCACTGGGTCTCCGGAGCCTCCAGTGCCCGATCGAGCAACTCCAGATAGCGATGTCTCGGGATCTCCACGCCGCCAAGGCTCGCCAGATGGGGAGTCAGCCACTGGGTGTCGAGCAGCGCTGCATCGTCATGGCACGCCGTCAGAGTGTCCACCAGACGGACCAGCGCGACCTTGGAGGCGTCGCGTCCGAGCGCGGGATCATGGAACATCGATTCCCCCGCAAACAATCCATGCAGGCTCACCCCATAAAGCCCACCGACCAACCGACCCTCGTCATCCCATGTCTCCACCGAATGCACCAGACCGCGCTCGAACAGCTCGGTGTAGATGTCGACCACATCATGATCGATCCAGCTTCCCGGACGGCGGGGATCAGCACATCCGGCAAGCACCTCGGGAAAGGACGTGTCCACCGTGGTGCGATAGCGCCGCAGCGCCTGACGCAAGGAGTGGCTGACCCTCAGATTCCGGGTGGGGATGATGCCACGGCGCACCGGCGACCACCACCCCATGCCATGGAAATCGGATTCATGCAGGGGCATCGGGAACAGCCCCGAGGCATAGGCGGCCATGGTGAGATCAGCGTCAATATCCTCGGTGAAACCCACGAGATCCTGCCCCGGCCAGCTGGCCTCGGGTCCGAAAACATGGGAAAGCATGACTCCAGTGTGGCACCCGCCACCGACAGTTCTCTCGCGAGACCCTGCCGACCACATCGCGCGAAGCCAACCCAACGGTTGACGGTGCCCTGGGCAGGAAACCGGCGGCGGCCAACGGAGAATCCGAGCCGGAACGGTTCCGGGGGGCAGACAGGGCGGGTCGCCAACTCGTCGATGACAGGTTATGAACCCGCCCTGCGCCTCCATCAGATCGGGCGGAAACCGCTCCAAGTCTCTGACAGACCGAGCGGGCCGCCGCCCAACAGTCCCCCCGACTAGTTGAACGAACGGCCCGCTCTCACGACGTGGCCTCGCGACCTCGCCGCTGCTCATGAGCGCCGGACCTCATCCGACGCAAATTACCCATTCATGATCATAGTTGCATTTTCAAGCAGCTCTGTCATGGGCACTCCACCTGACGCATCAGAAACTGAGTCCTGCGCCAGCACGAACACCTGAATCAATAAGCTACATGGTGCCATCCCAGCCAAAGACACCGGGCTGGCCTAACGGCGCTATTTTACGCGTATTCCCTTGTCATAAGGGAATTGATTGTGAGCTTCAGCGCAACCAGACAACCGATCCGTCGTTGCCAGAACATGTCGTGATAGTGGCGCCCGCCGTGCAACTGACTGCCACCGTCGTGCCGGTCTGCGTATTTCGCAGCGACACTGTGGCACCGGACGCTGCCGGGGTTGTTGCCCCGGGTGCCGGACTTGCGGCCCGCAGCGTGCCGGCCGCAAGTGCCTGCTGCACGGTGGTGCCGAAGGTGCAATAGGTGGTGCCACGCTTCACAGCCATCGTTCCCCCAGCCGTGCAGATCACCGCATTGGCATCAGGTGGCCATACCTCAGGCGTTGGCGAAGGCGTCACCGAAGGAGTGGGGGTCGGGGTGGGCGTGGGCGTGGGAGTCGCGGAGACGCTTGACGACGCCGGGCTCGGAGCTGGCGACGAGTTGAGCCTGGTCACGGCAAGGGCTATCGCCGCTGCGGCGGCCAGCCCGATCACAACCACCAGGACCACACCGACGATGAACTTGGGCCGCTTGCGCAGCGGGCGAGGGCGCGAGGGCTCCGGCTCAACATGGGCGCGCTGGGGCGTCGGCGGAACGAGCGGCGGAATCTGCGAGCTCTCGCTCGCCGCGGCCTGTGCAGGAATCTCCTGCGTGGGCATCTCGGCGTCGCCGAATCCGGCGGGCGTCTTCGGTGGCATGCCACCTGAGGCTCCCGACGCCTGAGCCACTTGGCTCTGCCCCGCCGGAGACTGCCCGGACGGAGGCTGGACAGGTGAAGCTTGGGTAGCCGGGGCCTGCGCAGGTGAGGCCTGGACGGGCTGGGCCGACTGGCCCTGAGCCGAGCGCGCCCCTGCTTGGTCGACTTCGCCGGTTTGATCGGCGAGCGCGTGAGAAGAATCCTGCGTCCCATCAGGACTCGTGAGGGACGCCGCTGCGCGCCCGGGCGCTCCGGCGAATTGGGCCGGGGCAACGGGCGCGCCCTGTCCCGACTCCTGACCCTGCTGGCCTTGACCTTGAGAGCTCTGCCCCTGCCCGGGGAAGGAAAGCTGCTCGCCTGACTGCGGAGGCGTGGATCCCGGCACACCAGTTCCGCCAGTCGCCGCCTGGGCGGCAACCGGCTGCGCTGGAATCGTCTGACCCGCCACCGGCGTCGCACCGGCTGGTGGCGTTTGCGCAGGAGCGGGAGCCGTCCCTGGCGCCACAGCCTGAGCCTGCCTCCGTCCGTCACCGGGCTGCCCTTCGGCGGCCGCGCTGGACGGAACGGTCGTGGACGCCGCAGCGCCAATCACGGCACCCGCGGCGAAAGCGCCACTGCCGTCGCCAACCGCAGGGGCCGAGGGCGTCTCCTCCAAGGTCTGCGGCGCGGTCTGGGGGGCGGCCCCCGGAAACGCGAAGACCTGTGGCAACGGAGTCGGAGCAGGTGAGACGTCGAGCCGGGGAAGCCGGGGGGCCTTCGCCAGGGCATTCTGCAGCTCAGAGAGCCGCCACGCCAGGCTGTCGGCGCTTCCCCGCTGATGAGGATTGCGATTGAGCAGCATCGACAACACCTCCCACAGGGCATCGTCAACGCCATGGGGTCGACCGGGGTCGAGGGTGAGAATCGCCTGCATGGTCCCCTCGGGCTGCAGTGGGGCGAAGGGCGTCACCCCACAGAGGGCCTCATAGAGCACAACACCCAGCGCGTACATGTCGGATTGCACCGTCACGGGATCGCCGGCGATCACCTCAGGCGACAGATAGGCCGGGGTGCTGGCCAGCACGGCTGCATGTCCGCCCCCTGCCCACTCCTCCGCGACGCCAGCCACCGCATAGTCAGTGACCTTCGCCGAGGCGGGCTGCTGGGTGTTGTCAAGCAGAATGTTCGAGGGCTTCACATTGCGGTGGGTGATTCCGATCGAGTGCAGCGCCGTGAGGCCACGGGCGGCCTCGCTGATGATGCGACACGCCTCGGCGGGACGAAGCGTCCCCTCGTCGGCCAGAAGCGAGCGCAGATCGCTGCCCTTCACATAGGGCGAGACCACTGCCACGACGTCGGAATCCGCCACCATGTCGACGACTGGCACGACGTGCTCGCCGCGCACTGTGGCCAGCACCGGACGCTGCGCCAACAAATGGCGCACCACCTGGGGATTTGAGGCGAAACGTTTGTCGAGGATCGTGAATGACAGTTCGACGCCCCTTGGCCCAGTACCCAGCCACGTGGTTCCGATCACACCACGCCCCAAAGGGGTTTCCACCTGATAGCTGGTGCCGAGCCGGAACGGCTTATCGGCAGATCCACGGGTGTCCTGGGTCATGGTGCACGTCCTTCTTGGGGGAATCCCCCACCATCAACGGCCGCCTGATCGCGCGCGCAGCGGCCCTTCGATCAACTCGTGCAGGCTATCAAGCCCCGCAGACGGTGATTCGCGCCGCCATCCCCGATGCATGCCGCCTCATGAGAGTCGCCCCGGGGCGATGTCCCCGATTTCTGCGCTACCGGCGCCCCAGTTTCCCGCGCAGCCACGGCCCTGCCCTGACGGGACCAGACCTTGCCCCCCAGGCATCTGATCACGCCCACACCCAGGACATAGTGAGGGCCCGCAGCCATGGCTGCGGGCCCTCTGAAGGCTATGGACGTTCAGTCGTCGTACGGTTCAGCCGTCAACACGGGGGGCTTGCGTCGGGCGGGGGGGATCAGGACTGGCTGCAAGCGGGGGGGGACTTGCGCGCCGTGCCCGCGACGATCAGACGTTGAGGGTTTCGCCGGCGAAGATGAGGTTGGCGTCGGTAAGGCTGGACTTGTTGGCCTCGAAGAGTGCCTGCCAGGTGGTGCCGTGGGCGGCCGCAATGCTGCTCAGCGTGTCGCCGGACTGGACGGTGTAGTTGCCGCCGGTTGAAGCAGCGCGCGTCGGGGTGTAGCTGGCCTCAGTGCGCTGGGTGCTGCGAGTGACATTGTTGTTGTTCGACGTGGTGGCTGCAGCAGCGGCGGAACCGCTGGTGTTGGTAGCCGAGTACGAACCGGTAGATCCGGCCTTGGCGCCGCACACGGGCCATGCGCCGATGCCCTGTCCGGCCAGAACCTTCTGGGCGACGGCGATCTGCTGATCACGCGAGGCCTGGCTGGCGCTGGAGGCGTACTGGCCACCGCCATAGGCGAGCCATGTGCTTGATGAGAATTGCAGGCCACCCTGGTAGCCGTTTCCGGTGTTGGTGCTCCAGTTGCCGCCCGACTCGCAGGCTGCGATGGCGTCCCAGTTCACGCTGTCGGCGGATGCATTCTGCCCCGCAACGACCGTGATGCCGCCGGCAAGTGCGGCGACGGAGGCGACGGAGGCGATCCGAGAGAGTGTCTTTGACATGCCCACCACTATGCGCCCCAACCTGAGAAAAACCAAAACTCTGCCTCAGTTTTCTCAGGTATTGGACGTCACATGGGATGTTTCACGTAGTCACAAGCATGCAATTCCCTGTGAACCTGTGAGAAACCTGAGAGACTCGTCCGAGACGGTCAGGCTCGCGTGCCATAGCACCGGGACGATCCTCGACCGCAGCCACCCCCTGTCAGGCCTTGCGCGAGCCTCTGGCGAGGGCCCGAGAGAAATTTCCTGGCGAATCCGGGATAGGTCGCCTCAGGATCGAGGTCTCAGGGCCGAGGGTCTCACGCACAAGCCTCCGACCGCCACAGCTCGGGCCACCTGGCGTGATCCTGTGGCTATTCCCCGGGCTGTGAGATGCGGTCGGCGTATTCGCGCCACTGCACATAGGGCGGACCCGTGTACACCTGACGCGGACGGTAGATGCGTCCATTGGGGTCGTTGTTGATCTCACGCCAGTTGGCGATCCACCCCGGCATGCGCCCGATGGCGAACATCACCGTGAACATATTGAGCGGGATGCCCACCGCACGCAGGATCACCCCAGAGTAGAAGTCGACATTCGGATACAGCGAGCGCTCGATGAAGTAGTCATCGTTCAACGCCTCGGCAGCCAGCTCTTGCGCCAGAGGCAGCAGCGGGTCCCTGTTGTCGGTGGCCTCAAGCAGATCGGTGGCGGCCTTCTCCAGCAGCCGGGCGCGGGGGTCGTAGTTCTTGTAGATACGGTGCCCGAAGCCCGACAGGCGGATGTTGGACTCCTTGTCCTTCACCTGCGCCAGGAACTGCTTGGGGCTCAGGCCCTCATTGCGAATGCGCTGAAGCATCTGCACCGTGGCCACATTGGCGCCACCATGGCGTCCACCCCATAGGGCCACCACACCGGCAGAGCACGACGCATACAGATTCGCCTCGCCCGAGGCAACCATGCGCACCGTTGACGTGGAGCAGTTCTGCTCGTGATCGGCATGGAGCAGCCAGAACAGGTTGAGGGCGTGCACCGCCTGCGGGCTCGCCTCGTATTCCTGATAGGGCAGCGAGAACATCATGTGCAGGAAGTTCTGGGTGTAGAGCAGATCGCGGCGCGGATAGATCAGGGGCTCCCCGATCGAGGTCTTGTATGAGCCGGCAGCGATCGTGCGCACCTTGCTCATCAGATTGGCCGCATAGCGTTCCAGGGTGGCGTCGTCGTCGGGAGCGATCTTGGGACGGTCATGAGTGGAGATCGCATTGATCATCGCCGACAGGATCGCCATCGGATGGGCCTGCTCGGGGAAAGCCGCGAAATGGGCCCGCATCTGGGTATGCAGCGCCGCATTCTGGCTGAGCAGCTCACTGAAGTGTTCGCGTTCCAGCTCGGTTGGCAGGCGACCGAAGATCACCAGCCAGGCGGTTTCGATAAAGGTGGAATGCTCCGCCAGCGTCTCGATGGGGATGCCGCGGTAACTCAGCTCGCCCTTCTCACCGTCGATGTGGGTGATTGCCGAGCGGCATGAACCGGTGTTGGCATAGCCCTCGTCGAGGGTGATGTAACCGGTGGTGTTGCGCAGCGCGCTGATGTCCACGGCTTTCTCGCCGGTGGTGCCCTCCACCACCGGAAGCTCATAGACCTTGCCGTCGAGCTCGAGCCTCGCCATTTCGCCCATCTAGTCCTCCTCGCCACCGAAAGGGCCCTCACAGGAGGCCCGCTGGCGGTTCTCGTCGGTATGTGACGCCAACAGTCGTCTGCTCACAGTAGCGCCGGGCACCCCCATTCTGGATGGGCGCCAAGAGACGTTCCTCGCCTCACAGACGCCTCTGTTGTGCCACTGGTCGACGTCCTCTGGCTCGTCCAGGAAGGACATGCTGCCGTGGCGGACCGGCATTTAGTGGTGCCGACCCGCGCCGAACATCGGTAGGGCGACTACCTTGGAGTGAGCTGGACAGGAGGTCTTCATGCCCACTCACAAGAGGTCGACCACTGGGTCGACCGTCGGGGCGATCGGCGCCACCGTCGTTGCCATGGCCCCAACCATCGCTCCCGGCCCCTCGGCCAATCTGCTGCGCCGTCTGGCGGACTACGCCATTGATGGCGTGGGACCGCTGCCCGGGGCGCGCATCGCGGCTGGACATGCCCTTGAGCACAAGACCGGCGACGTTGAAGCCGCCCTCGACTCGCTGGTGCGCAATCACGTGGCCATGGCGGGAGCTCAGGGCTTCGTCACCAACTTGGGCGGCGTGGTCACCGCGATCGCCGCCATCCCCGCGAATCTGGCCGCCGTGGCCGTAGTGCAGACGCGGATGGTGGCCACCATCGCCCATCTGCGCGGTTATGACCTATCTGATCTGCGCGTGCGGGAGGCGATTTGGATGACCTTGCTGGGGCGCCGTGATGTGGACGATCTGGTGGCCGCCGGAAAGCTACCGAGCACGCCGCTGGGCGTGGCCACGGCGCCGGTGCTCGATTCCGCGCTTGAGCAGCGCATTGCTGAGCAGGTGCTGTCGGCGCTGGTGGGGCGTTCTGGTGGCAAGCAGACCCTCGCCATGATGAGCAAGCGCATTCCCTTCGTTGGTGGCGGCGTGGGCATGGCCACCGACGGCTGGTTCACCTGGACCGTCGCCAGTTATGCCCGTGATGTCTTCGCGCCGCGACGTCTGCCTGAAATTGCCGGGCCCGAGCAGGTCGTCGACGACGAGGTACGCGTTGAGGTGCCCGAGGCAGATGTGCGCGATGCCGAGTGGTCTGAGTCTGAGGACGACGACTGAGGCCCGGGCAGCCACGTGAGGGATGGGGGCGGATAAAGCACCATAGACGGTGCTTTATCCGCCCCCATCACATCCGTGCCAGTGATCAGGACGATCAGGAGTCAGGGGAATCAGTCGTCCGGGACGAGATATCTGGCCAGGCCCCCGACCACTGCAGCCGCAGCGATGATCAGGCCAACCTGTAGCCCGCCGATGGCGACCCCCACGCCATAGAGCGCAGATGCGGTCCATGCGCCGCAGGCAATGAAAGCCAGCACCGTCAACAACGAGTAGTAGCCGCGACGGGCCCGCGCGGTGCGTGCGACGAGCAGCACGGCGATGGCCGCGATCCCCAATACGGAGGCGGCGATGAATTCCAACCAGAACGCGGTATTGCTCGACATCCAGGAGTTTGGCGGACCACTGATCCCCCAGTGCTGCGGAATCCTGGTGGGAAGGTCGGCGAATACCGAGGCGCGCAACACCATCATCAGCGCGGCCGGCACCAAAGCCACCACAATCGCAGCGATCGCGCGGGCAGGATCAAGGCTGATCCACTCTTCGGGAGGCTCAGCGCGCAGAACCTCGTCAGAGGCGTAGGGAGAATGACCGTGGACGCCGGCAGCAACCAATTCCTTGTGCTCCTGAACGAGCACCACTTTCGCCGCCCGGATGGCGGCGGCCGCAGCGACCGCGACCGTCGCAGTGAGCACCACCAGCCAGATAACCATCAACACATTGTCAGCGCCACCGCTGTCGAGATCAGCATTGCCGGCGAGCACCAGTGCTGTGGCTGACAGCAGCAACTGCACCAGCCCGCCGATCAAGAACGCCGGGGCAGCGGCGGTATGGGCCGCATCCCAGGTGTCGTCATTGGTCATCGTCGTCGCGGTGCGGATGCCTGCCCAACCATTGCGGGGCAGCTTGTGTCGCTGGCCCAAAATGCCCATCGCGATGAGAAGCACCGCCGCCACTGCGTTCACTATTGCCAACAGGATCATGACCCTGCTCCTTCCAGCCCCTTGATGGCGACGTCGCTGTCAAGCAATCAAGCAATCAAGCAATCAAGCAATCAAGCAATCAAGCAATCAAGCAATCAAGCAATCATATTCCGCGCCCCACATTTGCGCGTCAATTCTGTCTGAATCACATCAGCCGAGACCCACATCAGGATTCTGCGGTGCGGGACCGACGGCGAAGGACCGGGCCTCAGGCTGGGTAGCGAGCACCCGCGGCCCTGGGCTTCCTGGCGTAGTTGACGAAATTCTTGGCCGCAGCGCCGAAATAGGCCGAGAACAACAGGATGAAGTAGCTCCCCAAGGCCGGTAATGGCGTGGGCCACCACAGATAGGCACCGAGCGGCAACAGCATCGCCACTTGAATCACGGTTGCCTTCCACCGCGATGTGGTGATGAACAGCAGGACATTGCCCACGGCACCAATCGCCCAGCACAGTCCTTCGAACCCACTCATGATCCCGCCTCCCCGCAGTCGAAGAGAAAAATGTAATGGCACCGTCGCATGAGATATGAATGGCAGGCCCATTCCTGAATGCGGTCAGGTTATCCGCTGACGCCCGCTCTAACACAAAGCGCCACAGATTATCTCCGCCTCAGTGGGTTGCCGTCGCCTCAGTGGGACGCGCGCCGACGACGAGCAAGGACGACCACACCAGCGGCAACCACAACGAGCACGGCAGTCGCGCCGATGGCCGCCGCGACCCAAGGAGCGACGCGAGTCGACGCGCTGACCGGGGCATTTGACGCCGATGCCTGAACCGGGGCCGGCTGGATGTCCACGGCCGGGGCGGTATTGGTCGCCGACAGCCTCATGCACTCGGATCCGCCATCGGCGCGGCACTGTTCCACCGCTGCCCAGGCGGTCTGTTGACGAATCAACTCCTGCTTGAACTGCCCCGCTTGGCAGGGCACCGTCATCGTGACGCCGCCGAACTGATAGTCGGTGGTCTGCTCGGAATCGGCGGGGCATTGCCCGTTGTACATATCGGCGGTCTCGCCGTACTGGGCGGCGCGAGTGATTTCTTGCTCAAGAATCGGATTGATATCGGGATAGCGCGTGGGATCAACCGCCAACATGGTGGTGAGGTCAACCACTCCGAAACCGCGTTTGTGCGTCTGGTCAAGAGTGGCAGTGCCACCAGAATCACGGGTATTGGCCACCAGCGATTGCATGATCTGGTTACCGGTGGCCTCGGGCCATTTCTGGACCACCAGGGTGAGCATCCCCGACAGATTCGCCACCGCCGACGAGGTTCCGCCATTGGAGACGTCGAGCACCCGGGTATTCATGGCCGGGGCGATGAGCACCTCGTTACCCGGGCTCAGGATTACCACCGAGCCGTCGCTGGTGTCCGAGCTGGGCGCCAACGGGCCAGCTGGGCCGATCGAGTTCACGGTCACCAGCCCAGGCAGCCCCGTCAGCCGCGAGGGGTCACCGACCATGTCTGGCAGGCCGGGTTCCTGACTGTTGTCGCGGGCGCTCACCATGATCACGCCGTGCTGTAGAGCGCTGAGGAAGCCCGGATAGTCCTCACCGGTGACACGGGTGAGAAAGGACATGCTCACGATGCGTGCACCGGCGTCCACCGCCTTGGCGATGCCCAGTCCGGTCGTCGCCAGGTCACTGCCCAGGGGCGTGCCATCGGGGCCCTCACAGCTGTTGTCGGCCACATCACCGCTGCCGATGCCGCCCGAGTTGGCGAAGAACCTCACCGCGGCGCGCGGCGCAATACCCCCGAATCCCGGATCGTTGTTGTAGCCATTGCCGTTGCCAACGATCCGCGAGGTCATCTCGGTGCCGTGGGTGATGTAAGTGGGCTCACCAGGCGCGTCCGGGTCCATTGCCTGGCCCGATTTGAAGGAGGCGACAACCCGCTGCCCGTTCTGGAAACACGCGTCATAGCCCTGGCCCTGACCATTCGGCGTGACAGCGGACTGCGGCACCGTGTCATAGCTGATAGTGGCATCTGACAAGGCCGGATAGTCCGAGACGAGCGGGCTGTCGATCACTGAGATTGTGACGCCAGAACCGTCGAGGCCCTGCGCCTGGGCATCGCGCACACCGAATTGATCGAGGTACCACAGGCCGTCATCCGCCGAGGCGATGGCCGAGGACGAAAGGCCCACGGCCAGGGCACCTGCTGCCGCAAGGATCCGACGAATCCACCTGCCAGGAGGCATCCACATCCCCGAACAAGTGCGCCGCGCATGCATGGCGTCGCCCCTAGTCGGTGGCAGGGGAATCGACCGCGGAATCGATGTATTGACGCGAGACGCGCGGCGGGATCACCGCCGTGACCTCATAGCTGATGGTCCCGGCCAGCTCGGCGAGCTCATCGGTGGAGATGTATTCATTGCCGCTGGCTCCGATGATGACGACATCGTCACCGCGATGAACCCCGTGGTCGTCGGCCTCGCCCAGGTCGAGCATGGTCTGATCCATGCATACGCGTCCGGCCACCGGGAAGCTGCGGCCGTTGATGAGCATGCGGCCACGATTTGAGTTGAGCCGGTTGAATCCGTCGGCGTATCCCACCGGCACCGTGGCGATCCACCGGTCGGTGGGAGCCGTCCAGGTGCGTCCATAGCTCACCGTCTCACCCGCCTTGATGCGCTTGATGAAGCTCACCTTCGAGCGCATCGTCACCACCGGATGAAGCTGCGCAGTGCGCGGGGTCTCGGCGTCGGGATAGGCGCCATAGATCGCGATACCCGGGCGCACCATCGTGAGACCGGTCAGGTCGTGACCCAGCACCCCGGCCGATGCGGCAGCATGCACGAGCGGAACCGGCGGCAGCCCACGGGCCGCCCGGTCGGACTGCACATCGTCGACGGCCTTCGCGAAACGGGCCAGCTCGGCAACGGTGAAGTCGTAGCCGGACGGGGTATCGGAGACCGGCATATGGGTGAAGATGCCCTGCAGATTGAGCGCGTCCTCGTCGATATGACGGGCCAGCGCCACCGCATGCTCAGGTTCGGCGCCGATGCGGCGCATGCCGGTGTCGAGCGCCAGGTGTACGTTCACCGACTTGCCCACCACCTTGGCGGCCTCGGCCGCCTCGTCGGCGCTCTGTTCGTCAACCACGGTGAGGGCGATGTCGGCGTCGATGGCGGTCGGCAGCTCCTCGGGGAATGCATGCGACAGCTTCAAGATCGGCAGGGTGACGCCACCCTTGCGCAGCGCCATCGCCTCCGAGACGGTGGCCACGCCCAGCCAATCGACCAACTGCTCGCGCTGGAACAGCCGGGCGATCGGCACTGCCCCGTGACCATAACCATCGGCCTTGACCGCCACCAGCATCTTGCGGTCGCCCGCCAGCTGCTTGATTGCCCGGGCGTTGTGACGCAGCGCGTCAAGGTCGATCTCAAGATGAGTGGTGTAGAGCATGGAAGTATTTTGCACCGCCCCGGCAGTGACCGGCCCGGTATCCACACAGAATTACTGTGCCATTGCATTGCTGTGCCGCTGCGGGATTGCTCCGCCGTTACGAGTTGACGCGCAGCGCCGCCATGCGCGCCAGGATCTGTCCGGCGAGCTCCCGCTTGGTCATCATGGGCAGATCATCGCGCCGAGGCGAGCCATCGGTGGCGGTGAGAATCGTGACCACATTGGTGTCGGTGCCGAACCCGGCCCCGGGCGTCGACAGGGAGTTGGCGACGATCATGTCAGCACCTTTGCGGGCGAGCTTCTCGGTGGCGTGGGCCACCAGCTCGGTGGTCTCCATGGCGAATCCACAGAGCACCTGCCCGGGATGCCGATGCTCGCCACACCAGGCGAGGATGTCGGGAGTCGCTTCGAGCTGAAGCGTCAGGGTCTTGCGTCCACGCTTCTTGATTTTCTGGTCAGATTGCCCCGACACCGCAAAATCCGCGACCGCGGCAGCCATGACCACAAGATCTTCCTGTGCAAAGCGTGCGGTGACGGCGTCGAACATCTCGGCGGCGGTCTGCACCTGAACCATGGTCACGCCCGCAGGCTCGGGCAGCGCGACCGGGCCTGAGACCAGGGTGACGTGGGCTCCGAGATCGCGGGCCGCCCCGGCCAGCGCATAGCCCATCCGGCCCGTGGAATGGTTCGTGAGAAAACGCACCGGATCAAGCGGCTCACGGGTGGGGCCAGCGGTGATCAGCACATTCAACCCCGACAGCAGGCCTTCGGCACCTGCCGCCGGCACCCGAGCCTCCTCGTTGTTCTCCGGCCCGGATGCAGCGATGACACGTCCTCGAAGGACCTTGCTCGGTGCGACGCCGGAACGACTGGGTGACGCCTTGGAGACAGGGCCTTGCGACACGGGCTTGTCGGAACCGTCCTCCTCCAACGCGGCTTTTCCGGAGGCATCCGGAACCTCAGGGACATCCTGACCGCGTGAGGTGCCGTCGGCCCCACGCTGGTCGGCTCGCCCGGCAGGTTCGGATTCAGAGGCGGCGCCAGTTGCCGATCCGGACTCCCCTCCCACGGCCGCCGTTCCCGCCACTAACGGCGCATCAAAGCTCGGACCGGCGAGCGGTTCCAAGACCTCATCGACGGCCCATTCGATGTCGTTGAGGTCGGCGAGCTTCCCCTTGCCCACGTCCTCGCAGGCGAGCAGGCCCGACGCCGGGTCGACGAAAGTCATGCCGAGCTGACGACAGGTGGCCATATTGCGCTGGGTCACCGGATTGTCATACATGCGCGTATTCATGGCCGGGGCCAGCACCACAGGGCAGCTGGCAGCCAACAGCGTGGCGGTCAGGTGGTCGTCGGCCAAACCGGCTGCGATACGGGCAATCACATCGGCGCTCGCGGGGGCGACCACGAAGACATCGGCCCATTTGGCGTCGTCGATGTGGGTGATGCCCACGTGCACGCCATCATCGGTGACGGTCTGGCTGGCCCCCGAGTCGTCGAACATGGCGGTGCGCACCGGCTGGTGGGTGAGCGACTGGAAGGTGAGCGGTGACACGAATTGCGCGGCGGCGGCAGTCAGGAGCACGCGCACCTGATGGCCTTGCTTCACCCAGTCGGACGCCAATTGCGCGGCCTTGAACGCCGCGATGCTGCCGGTCACCCCCAACAGGATGTGACGCTCGCGCGGGTGGGCGGATGGGGCAGATGTCATGCCGATGTTCTCCTGGCCATTGGGTGCACAACCGTACTCAGACCAACCGTACTCAGCCGGGCGCTGCCCAGCCCCGACCCTTGGGGATGACCCAATCGAGACCGCCCCGGCACGCCAACGTTGCCCTTTCGGTCGGCAACGCGTGGGTGACCCCGGCGCTCGGGCGTCCTCAGTGATACAGCGGCACGCCTGCTGCCTCAGCGGCTGCTCGGTAGTCGCGGCCCAGCGATTCCACGGTCTCGTGGGCGTTCAGGCCGCTGGGGTTGGGCAGCGCAAAGACGCGGGCGCTGTGCCCAGCGCCGTCGCCCCAATCAAGGTGCAACGCCTGCTCGCCGATCGTGGCGTGACGGTCTCCGGTGGCGACCCGGTAGGCCCCGATGCCCAGGAACGCCACGACCCTCGGGTGATAACGGCGCACCATCTCGCGGATGCGCACCAAACCGTCAACGAACTGCTGGTTATCCAGTTCATCGGCCTTGGTGGTGGCCTCGCGCGCCAGATTCGAGATGCCGACCCCGCCTCGTTCCAACTCCGACAGCCCGTCGGGCGGATAGCCATGGGAGGCGTCAATCACATGCGAGGTGATGCCGGCTGCGGCCAACGCCGGATAGAAACGGTTGCCCGGATGGGCGAAGTGCACGCCCACCCCGGCGCTCCACAGGCTCGGATTGATGCCAACGAACAGCAGCCGCAGCGGCTCCGGCAAAAGATCGGGCACCGTCTGATGGCGGAAGGTCTGCAGCTGGGCGCGCGTGAATCCCTTCGTCATGAGTCAGCCCTGGTCCCCCAGGGTCGCAACCATCACGGCCTTGATGGTGTGCATCCGGTTTTCGGCCTCGTCGAAGATCACCTGAGCATTCGCCTCGAAGACGTCATCGGTGATCTCCAGGGCGTCCATGCCGGTGAGCTCATAGATCTCACGACCGATCGTCGTCCCCAGATCGTGATAGGCGGGCAGGCAGTGCAGCACCTTCACCGAGGGGTTTCCAGTGCGCGCCAGCAGGGTTGAATTCACCTGATAGGGCTTGAGCAGGTCGATCCGCTCCGTCCACGCCTCCTTCGGCTCTCCCATGGACACCCAGACATCGGTGGAGACGAAGTCGACGCCCTCCACGGCATTCGGATCGTCGGTGACGGTGAGGCGGGCGCCGGTGGTGGCGGCGATCTCGTTGGCGGTGGCGATCACCTCGGCGCTGTTCTGCAACTCCTTGGGCGCGATGATGCGCATATCCATGCCCGACAGCGCCCCCGACACCAGATGCGAATTACCCTCGTTGAAGCGAGCGTCACCCACATAGGCCACTGCTATCTCGTTGAGCGGCTTGGTGGAATGCTCAGTCATGGTGAGCTGGTCGGCCAGCATCTGGGTGGGATGCCACTCATCGGTGAGGCCATTCCACACCGGGACCCCCGCGTAATCGGCAAGCGTTTGCACGCGCGTCTGCCCGAAGCCGCGGTATTCGATGGCGTCGAACATGCGTCCCAGCACGCGGGCGGTGTCTTCCACCGATTCCTTGTGCCCCAGTTGCGAGCCAGAGGGATCAAGATAGGTGACATGCGCACCCTGATCATGGGCGCCGACCTCGAAGGAACAGCGCGTGCGCGTGGAGGTCTTCTCGAAGATCAGGGCGATGTTCTTGCCCACCATCGTTTGCCGCTCGGTGCCTGACTTCTTGGCAGCCTTGAGCTGGGCTGCACGTCGCAGGAACTCCGCCCATTCCTGCGCGGTGAAGTCCGCTTCTTTCAGGAAGTTGCGACCCGACAGATCTACCGCCATGTGATCCTCCGTTGACGAACCGGTGTCCAGACTATCGGGCGCCACCCACGCTTTCCGTGCCGACCGACGGCCGGTGGAGGTCTCGGCCTCGATCCGGATGTGTCGCGGCGGCGATCTCACACGAGCACAAAGGACGAGGGCAATGCCCTGCGCGACCCGGGTCAGTTGGGGGACATGGATGCCGCGCATTCTTGATTGCGAGACGTCCAGCACGGCAGGCTGGGGACATGCTCTGGCGCACTGTGGTCAACGCGGCGGCGGTGGGCGTTGCCACCTGGCTGCTGCCGGGAATCAGCTTCATCGGCAATGACACCACCGGTCGGCGCGCGTTGACGCTCGCGATCGTGGCCGTCGTGATCGGCCTGCTCAACGCCTTCGTCAAGCCGGTGCTGACCCTGGTCAGCAGCTGTCTGGTGGCGATCACCCTGGGGCTCTTCCTATGGGTGATCAATGCCGCGATGCTCATGCTCGCCAGCTGGCTGTGCGGCGGCTTCGGCGTCGGCTGGCATGTGGCTGGTTGGGGATCGGCCTTTGTGGGTGCGCTCATCGTGTCGGTGGTCGCCATGATCCTGGGCGGCAACCGCGCCAACTATGGAGGCCGGAATTGAGTGCGCCTGATCTTCTGTTCGTCTGCCTGGGCAATATCTGCCGCTCAACCATGGCCGAGCAGGTGGCTCGTGCGCAGGCCACACGTGGTGGCATGACGCTCAGCATCGATTCTGCCGGCGTGAGCGATTGGGAGCGCGGCAACCCGCTGGACCCACGCGCCGCCGCCTGCCTCACCAAACACGACTATCCGGTGGGCGATCACCGTGCCCATCTGGTGACCGAGGCCGAGCTCGGCGCATCCCTGATCGTGGGCATGGAGCATTCACATCTCGATGACCTGGCGGCGCTGGGGGCCTCGCCCGACCAGCTGGCCCTGATCACTGATTTCGTACCCGGCGATCATGCCGATGGCCTGCCCGATCCCTGGTACGGCGATATGTCCGACTTCGAGTTCACCCTGCAGGTGATCGAGTCGGCGATGCCGGCGATTCTGGACGAGGCGCAGTCGCGCCGCGGGTGAAGGGATGCGGCAGGGGTGGCGCTGAGTAGGCTGACGCCATGACTCTTTTCCTGGTGGGTGGCGGCCCGTCTCAGGCGACGGGGCCGATCTATGACAGCTTCGTGGAGCAGGCTCGCAGCCGCGGACCCCGCATTGCCCTGGCGATTCTTGGGGCTCCCGAGCAGGCCGGTCAGTCGTTGGGGATGTACGCCGACCCCATTCGGGAGCGCTGGCCTGACGCCGTCATCGAGCCGGTCTGGCTGATCGATGAGGACGAGGGCCAGGTCGAATGGCCCAATGACTCCGAACAGCTCGGTGGCCTGGTCGTTGCCGGCGGCTGGGCACCCGGATATCTCGACGCCCTGACCCCACTGAGTGCGCAGATCGCACAGCTCGTGCGCGGCGGCGTCCCCTATTTGGGCTTCAGCGCCGGCGCGCAGATCGTCGCCAAGCACGCCATCGTCGGCGGCTGGCAGTCACATGGGCGTGCCGTGGGGCCTGAGATCGCAGGAGACGGCAGCACCGAGATCGTGGTGCGCGATGGTCTGGGTCTGATCGGCAGTGCGGTGGATGTGCATATCGACTCCCAGCATCTGCTGGAACGCGCCATCTCGGCATTGCTCGACCACGACATCACCAGCGCCATCGCGATCGACGAGGACACCGCGCTGATTGTTGACGTGGCCTCGGGCAACACCGATGTGGTGGGTCCGGGCGCCGTGCACTGGCTGAACAATGAAGGTCACGAGGTGCGAGTGCGGCGCACTCGGGGCCCGAAGAGCGCGCGGACCGATGAGTCCTCGGCGCCCACCGGCGTGAGCGAGACAGGCAAGCCCGCGTCCGCGGAGCCCTCTGCCCCTGATGACACGCCCCCTGCCCCTAGTGGCACGGCTTCCGGTGGCGCCCTTCCCGGCACCTCCTCCACAGAGTCCGAACCGCCGACGAACGAGAAATGAGATCCCATGGCGATGCAGATCCTGGTTGTTGACGATGATCAGGCGGTGCGCGATTCCCTGGCGCGTTCGCTGCATTACAGCGGCTATGAGGTGGAAACCGCCGAAGACGGGCTTGAGGCCCTGGCCAAGTTGTCGAATCTGCACCCCGACGCCGTGGTGATGGATGTGATGATGCCGCGGCTGGACGGCCTGGAGACCACCAAGATGCTGCGAGCCAACGGCAATGACGTGCCGATCCTCGTGCTCACCGCCCGCGATGCGGTGGGTGACCGGGTCGATGGCCTCGATGCCGGAGCCGACGACTATATGGTCAAGCCCTTCAGCCTCGAGGAATTGTTGGCTCGGCTGCGTGCGCTCACCCGCCGCTCGCGCCCTGAGTCGCAGACCGACAATGAGGTGCTGCGCTTCGCGGATATGTCACTTGACCCGCAGAGCCGTGAGGTGACGCGCGGAGCACGGCGGATCAGCCTCACCCGCACCGAGTTCGCACTGCTGCAGACCTTCATGGAGCATCCGGGCAAGGTGCTCGACCGCAGCTGGCTGCTCAACGAGGTCTGGGGCTTCGATTTCCCAGCCACCGCCAACTCGCTTGAGGTGTACATCGGTTATCTGCGTCGCAAGACTGAGCAAGAGGGTGAGCCCCGGTTGATCCACACCGTGCGCGGTGTGGGCTATGTATTGCGTGAAACTGCACCATGATCCGGCCCCTGCGGCGGGCGGTGATGGGGAGGAATGGCGAGCCCCGCACACTGCAGCAACGTTTTGCCGTGATCGTCGCCGCCGTGGTGGCCCTGGCCGTGGCCATCGTGGGCCTGATCGCCTATGTGTCCACGAGCCGTTCGCTGTACGACCAGGTGGATGACGAACTGGTCAGTGTGGCCGGCTATATGGTCACACCCATTGCCTCTGATGTCACCGGCATGGGCGGGCTCAACAGCTCCTCGCTGCAGGCCGCGAATGTGAACATCGTGCTGGTCAAATCCGATCGCTCGATCGTGCGGGTGCAGGGTGAGGCGGTAAGCATCCAGCCCGGCGCGCCCGAGGTGGCCATCGCCCGGATGAAATTCGGAAAATCGACCCGGACGATCTCACTGGGACCTGACGGACAGCGATATCGCATCGTGGCCGTGCCGCTGGAGAGCAATGACAACAACTCCTATGCGCTGGTGTTAGCCCGCCCGCTGGAGCCGCTCATCGCCACCCTCGACCAGCTGCGGGCGATTCTGCTGTCGCTGGGCATCGGCTTCACGATCATCGCCGCGATGGTGGGCTACACCATCGGACGCACCATCATGCAGCCACTCAAACAGCTGTCTGACGCCGTGGCGCATGTCACCGAGACCGACGAGCTGGTGCCCATCGGGTCGCTGCGCGCCGATGAGCTGGGCGATCTCTCCCGGGCCTTCGACACGATGATGCACTCCCTGGCGTCGAGCCGAAACCGCCAGAAATATCTGATTGCCGATGCCAGCCATGAGCTGCGCACCCCCCTGACGTCGATGCGCACGAATGTCGAATTGCTTGTTGCCGACGAGAAGAGCGGCATGCTGCCCGATGGCGCGCGCGCCGAAATCTTGGGCGATGTGGCTGCTCAGCTCGGTGAGTTCACCTCTCTGGTGGGTGACCTGGTTCAGCTCAGCCGTGACGATGTGGTGTTGCCCAGCCCTGAGCCATTGGACTTCGCCGAGGTTGTCGATTCCGCCATCACCCGTGCGAAGCGGCGCGGCAGCTCCTTGAACTTCGATGTCTCCCTGGAGCCCTTCTTCGTGGTGGGCGAGCCCGACACACTGGAACGCGCCGTCACGAATCTGCTCGACAATGCGGTGAAGTTCTCCCCGCGTGGCGGCACCGTGCATGTGCACCTGGCCGGCGACACGCTGACCGTCTCGGATGAGGGACCCGGCATCGCCGAGGAGGATCTGCCCCATATCTTCGACCGCTTCTATCGGTCGAACAAGGCCCGCAATACCCCGGGCACAGGCTTGGGCTTGTCCATCGTCGCGCACACCGTCAAGGCCCATGGTGGCTGGGTGCACGCCGACAACGCTCCGGGAGGCGGTGCCATGTTCACCGTGCGCCTGCCCGCCGCGCCACCCGAGGTCGTTGAGCAGATGGACGAGGAATAGCCCTCGTCGTGCGTCGTGCGTCGGGCCTCGGACGCCGTTCGGCACAGGTCGGTCAGCGGTCAGCGGTCAGCGAGCGAGACAGGTCACCCGGTCGAGATGGGTGGGCAGGTCACTCGTCCGCCCTCGGTCGCAGCAACGGCGAGAGCCCGACGATGACCAGGGCGCTGCCCGGGATTACGAGCAGCGCCATGCGCAAGCTCAAGGCGTCGCCAAGCGCCCCGATCACCACTGGGAAGCTCACAAAGCCAACGCGCATCACCCAGGTGGTGATCGTCAACCCCACTCCCGCGGGAACGCCCCGAAGATCATTAGCGGCATTCATGGCATTGGGGATCATCGTGGCGATGCCCCACCCCGAGGCGCCGAAACCGATCAGTGCGGTGAGCGGGGTGGGCAGGGCAAGGGCAAGCGCCATCCCCGCCAGCACGACAACCGCACCCCAGACCACGGTCTTCACCAGCCCGAACCGATCGACGAGGAGATCGCCGGTAAGACGTCCCAGGGTCTCAAAGACCATGAGCATCACGAAGCCCAGCCCCGCAACAAAGGGCGTGGAACCGAATTGATCGGTCATATAGAGCGGCGACCAGGAGCTGCCACCCAGCTCGATGCCTCCGGCGAGAGCTCCCAGCAGCCCCAGCCCGATCAGGACGCCCAGTGTGCGCGGGCGCAACCAGCCAGCGCGCGGCTCGACATCGGTGCCCGAGACCTGTTCGCGATCGACGCCGGGAAGCATCATGGCCCAGCTCACGGAGATCACGATGGCCAGGGAAATCAACGTCAGAACTGTCTGGGCGGCGATCGGCATGTGCACGCCGGCCGCCGCCGACCCCAGAAAGCCGCCCACGACGGCGCCGATGCTCCACCAGCCGTGGAATGAGTTGAAGATCGAGCGCGGATAGGCCCGCTGCACCCGCAGGCCGTGATAGTTCATCGCGGTGTCGGTGACGGCATCGAAGGCGCTCATGGCGAACATGGCGATGAAGACCCATTCGATGGATCCCGCCAGGGCCAGAAGCAACAGCGCGGTGCTCGAGACGATCTGTGCGGCAGCGGCCACATTGCGTGATCGGAAGCGCCGCATCAGGGGCGCGGCTAGCCAGCCCAGGGCGATCCCACCGATGGGGCCAATGCCCAGTGCGAGTCCCCACAGGGTGTTGCTGACGTGCAGGCGCTCGATGATCTCCGGATAGCGCGGCACCAGCGAGGCGAAGGTGGCACCGTTTGCGAAGAAGATGAGCACTACGCCGAGGCGGGCCCTGCGCAGACGGGTCGAGGCCCGCCGCCGCGGAAGATCACCGGGGGGTTGACTGCTCACAGGCGACCAGCCTAGGCGAGCCGGCAGAGACCCTTAACCGCGCCATCCTCGACGGCGGTTGATTCCCACCCCGGGAACATGGCTGGGCAGGTTCCGGCGGGCTCCACGCCGGGCAGCATGGGCGACCAGGGGCGTGACCAACAGCTCCACCCGATATCGATGCCCGCTATAGGGCGCCAGCGCGGCGAGGGCGTCGGAATCGTCACCCCTGTGCCCGGTGAGGGCCAGCGTGATGAGCCCCGGCGCATGATAATCACCGATGCTCCAGGCATCGGGGTCGCCGAAGGCCCATTGCAGGATCTTCGCAGCCGTCCACGGGCCGATGCCCGGCTGTGTTTGCAGCAGACGTGAGCGTTCGGCGCCATCTACTGCCCGGGCCAGGGCCCTCTCCAGGCTGGGGACGCGTCGCATCGCGCCCACCAGGGCGGCCGCCCGCCGCGCATCAATACCTGCGCGGGTGAACTCGAAGCTCGGGATGCGGGCCCATTCCTCGGCGCTGGGTGGCACCAGCATGCCGTGCGCGGAGCTGTCGGGCAGTGCTGCGGGACCGGGGGCGGGGGTGGCATAGGTGGCGAGCAGCGAACGCAGCCCTCCAAAGGCCTCAGGGCCGGTGACCTTCTGCTCGATTACGGCGGGTGCCAGGGCCTCGGTGAGGTTGTCCGTGGATCCGATGCGCCATTGTGAATGGTCGTGGTGGGCGCGGCGGAGGATGTCGCAGCTCGCCGCCATCTCAGTGAAGCCCGAGAGATCGTCCTGATCGCCGAGCAGGCGCGGTGCCTGCTCAAGCGCCCACTGAGCACCCTCACCCCAGGCGCGCATGACGACGTCGCCACCCCGATCAAACAGTTCCAGCAGTGCGGAACCTTCGGGTGTGCGAGTGGCGCGCCACCAGTGCTGCGCCCCGACACGACGATGCGTGGGATCGCCGGGGCCCTTGGTGAGACGCCCGAGAGCCATGTCGAGTCTGCCCGAGGCTCGGGGCAGGGTGCGCGATTCCGGAGGCATCACGGGCGCGATAGCGGGCCCCGGCGACTGCGCTGTGACCACTCGTCGCGTGAGCTCTATCGGATAGGACACGGCATCCTGATAGGACATGGCATCCAACGCTGGAGTACCTGTGTCGAGCCGACTGCCCATGTTTCGCTGGTTGCCCACGTCTTGTGGACTGCCCGTGCGAGTGCTGCCCACGTGGGGATAAGGGGTGTGAGGGGAAGAAGTCACGGCGACCAGCGTAGGCGCAGGGTCTGACAATTCCCGATGCTCCTCAGGCGGCGTTCGGGGCGCCACCCGTGCCGGCAGCGGGCTGCCACCGTCCAAACAGCGGACGCAGCCAGCGTCCCACCACGCCCGCCAGGACCATCAGTACCAGCCAGCCAGCGTTGACCCGGGGCACGAGCAAGGCAAGCCCGGCAGCGACCACGAAGAGCAGCGTCCGGGCCGAAGCGCCCACGACACCGGCGACGGTCTCAGCAGGACTCGCCGTGTGCAACTGCGGATGCCGCGCAAGATGAACGCGGATGAGCAGCCACACCAGCGAGGTGGCGAACATGCTGCCGATGTAGAGCAGGGTCACCGCATGGTCGGCCCCTGCGACATGACCAGTCAGAGCCGTGGCCACCGGCAGCCACACCACGGTGAGCAGCCAGACCAGATTCATCCGCAGCAACACAGGTGAGAGGCCCGTCACCTTCTCGAAGAGACGACGATGACCTGCCCAGAACATCGCGATGATGAAGAAGCTGATCAAGAAGCCGTACAGCTGCGCGAAATGGTCGATCATCCATTCGCCCAGACTGGCCGCAGTCTCGTTCAGCTCGCTGGCCGACTCCATCAACGGCAGGATCAGCAGGGTGATCGCGATGGCGATCACCGCGTCGATGAAGGTCTTCACCCGTTCCACCGAGAACAGGGACTCCATCATCTCCCGGGTCGGGTTGCTCTCCACCCCTGAAGCCATCTGATTGCCCTCCGGTTCGTCGCCCGTGCGCCACGCTTTTCCGACGCAGCACTGGCCGAAGTATGCCGCGTCGGGACAAGCGGCAGAGCCGCAGAGATCCGTATGGAAGCGCCGCGCTGCAGGGTCATCCTCCTCGCTCACCAGTCGCCGTGGGCCATCCCGCGAAGCTCCTCTGAGGCAATGGGGGAAGTGGACATCGCCCCATCGGCTAGACCGTGATCACCTGCTTCACCTGATCCCGCAGCATCGCCAGGTGCGCAGGGTCCAGCGAGTTCTCAGTGATCACGACGTCCACCTCGGACAGGGGCAGGAACCGGTAGAGGGCATTACGACTGAACTTGGTGTGGTCGACCAGCAGAATGCGCTGTTGGGCGGCCCGCATGAGATTCCCCTTCACCGCAGCCATCGCCTGATCAGGATGCGAGCAGACGCCGCCGGTGACCGCAGTGGTCGACATGATGCACACATCGGGACTGATCTGGGCGATCATCGCCTCGGTCATGGGACCCGCGTAGGCATCTGCCCAGCGCACATAGCTTCCGCCGAGCGTGATCAACTCGAGCTCAGCGGTGTCACGCACGGCATCGGCGATGAACCTGGCATTTGTCACCACGGTAAGCGGCGCAAGCTCTCCCAGCCCCGGGAACAGGTGCCGGCAGGTGGTCGAGTCATCCATCGCGAGGGTTGAGCCGGGCGCCAACAGCGGGAGGGCGGCGTCAGCGATGCGCTGCTTGGCCGCGAGCTCGGTGCCCATCCGCATCAGCGACGAGGCCTCGGCCATCGAGAAGGGGGCAGCCGTGATGCGGCCATGGGACCGCTGGATCAAACCAGAAGTCTCCAGACAGGCCACATCGCGATAGACGGTCATCGCCGAGACGCCAAGCTCGTCAGCCAAGTCCTTGACAGCGACAGTGCCCTCTCGGGTCACCACTTGGAGCACGTCGTGGATTCTCACATCGCGCGATGTGGACGGCTGCTTTTCCACATGAACCTCCTGCTTGTCGGGCATCTGGCGTTGAGCACCTCCAGGTGGCCCGCCCTAGAGCGTCGGCTTGTCAGGCAGGACGGCCCGCGAGACCTCCGCCAACGGATCGGCATCCGGATCGCTCAGAAGCCGGTTGACGGCCGCGAGCAGCGGCATGCGCTCAGCGAGCCCCTCACCGATCTGCTCCACGAACCTTACGGCCAATGCGGTGGCAGGCACGCCCTCGACCGTCTGCTCGAGGCGATCCATCTCGGCCAACGCCTCCTGCGGTTGCTCACCACGGCCCAGCCGCACGCCGTACACCTTGTTGCGTCCCGACAGACCGGTCACCTCAAGGTCACCGACGCCCGGCAGCCCGTAGGCGGTAGCCGGATCGGCTCCCAGCTGGGCACCCAGCAGCGACATCTCGGCGATTGCCTGGGCGAATGCAGCCGCCTTCAGGTTGTGGTGCGGCACCCCGGTCTTCTCCTCCAGACCGTCCGCCACGCCCAGGGCAATGGCATAGACATTCTTCATGGGTGCGCACACCTCAACCCCGGTCTCATCGTCGGTGTGGGCGATCGCATAGTTGGCGGTGGCGGCCTGGGCCGCGTAGGTACGCGACACATTCCCATCACGGCAACCGAAGATCGTCGCCGTCGGCAGCGCCTGGGCGCATTCGTTGGCTTTCACCGGCCCAGCAATGGCCACCAGCGGCGGCAGGGTCACGCCCTTGGCGAGGCCGATCGAACGAATCGCCTCAGGCAGCAGACCGATGCGTCCGTCGTCGCTCTCGGAGAATCCCTTGGACGTCATCCACAGTGCCTCGGCCTTCGCGATGCCGGGCAGCGCCATTTCGGCCACCCTCGGCACACCGACTGAGGCCACCGACATGACCACCACCTGGGCGCTGTCGAGGGCTTGCTCGAGCTGCGCCGAGCGGAAGGTGGTCACCCCGGAAGCGAGCGGCACCTTGGTGCGCGGATGCGGCTTGCCGGCTTCCACGGCATCGAGCAGGTGATCGTCGAGCCAGGTGCCCCACAGACGGACATTCCAACCGGCGTCAACCAGTGGACGACACAGAGCTGAGCCCATGGCTCCCGCGCCGAGAATAGTGATCGTTGACATTGATTCTCCTCTTGTTGGGGGTTGATCGGGTTGCTGATTCGGAAGGCAACCTGCGAAGCCGCGACGTAACGTCGGCCTCACCGCGACAGGGTCGCCAGCTCCTGGAAGGTCTCGCGCAGCGCAGGGTAGAGCCGGGCGTGCACCGAGGCGATCTGGCGATAGCGCTCATGGAGCGCCATATCGGGGTGCACGGTCTCACCGAAGCTGGCCATTGCCTTGGCTGAGCTGGCCACATCGGGCGAGCCGTCGGTCAGGGGGTCAGCGTGGGCGTTGATCGCCGCCATGGCGAGCACGGCGGCGCCCAGCGCGGAGATCTCCTCCTCAAGGCAGACCGTGAGCGGCACGCCGGTGACATCGGCCATGATCTGGCGCCACGCTCCGGAGCGGGCACCACCGCCCATGATGCGCAGCTGGGTGATGGGGATTCCGGTACCGTCGGCCAGCTCGTCGAGATTGCGTCGCATCTCAAAGCAAATGGACTCCAGCACCGAGCGGTAGAGATGCGCCCGGGTATGCGTACCGCGCCAGCCGACGACGGCACCACGGGCCAGCGCGTCCCAATAGGGCGATTGCACGGCATTCCAGTACGGCAGGGTGACCAGTCCGTCTGCTCCCGGCGCGATTGCGGCAGCAGCGGCGTTATCGCGTTCCACATCGAGGTCGCCAGGATGATCCGGGTCGCCGAAGGTCTCGCGCACCCAGCCAGCGAGGTAGGAGCCCGATGACTGCAGCACCTCGAGCACATAGTTTCCCGGGATGCCCGACACGTGGGTGCGGAACGCCGGGTTGTAGATATAGGAACTCGATTCAACGCCGGCGTTCACCGCGGTGCCCATGTTGAGATAGCCGACACCCGGGTCGACGGCGGCGGCACCGATGCCCGCCGCCTGACCGTCGCCAAGTCCGGCGATCACGGGGATGGGGCCTGGCAGTCCCCATTCGATGGCCAGTTCGGGGCGGATGTCGGCAATCGGCGACGCGGGGGCCACCAGTTCGGGCATCTGATCGCGCCGCACGCCGGCGATCTGAAGCAGCTCGTCGGACCAGTCGCGGCGCTGAATGTCGAACAGGCCCAGTGAGTCGGCGGCGGCGGTGGATGACGCCCAGCGCCCGGTGAGGTTGAACACGATGGCGCCCAGCACATCGGTGACCTTGTCGGCATGCGCGAACCATTCGGGATGGTGCTGCGCCACCCAGGCCATCTTGTAGATCGCGGGGGTGACGCCGGCCGGCTTGCCCGACAGCTCGTGCACGTGTGCGCTGCCGTGGCGTTCGATCTGCTCGGCGGCACGGCCGTCAAGCCACAGGATGCCGTTGGCCAGCGGTGCGCCGTCGGCACTGAAAGGGGCGAAGGATTCGCGCTGATGAGTGATGCCGATGGCCGCCACCCGGTCACGGTCCGCTTGGCTCAGCCCGCCCAGCACTTCTCCGATGGTCTCGTGGCTGGTGCGCCACCACAACGCGGGGTCGTGTTCATAGTGATCCATGACGGGTGTCAGGAGTGGGATCGGACGCCGTGCCGTGGCCCACACGGTGCCATTGGTATCCACGACGATGGCCTTCGTAGAGGTGGTGGACGAATCGATGGCCACAACAAGTGGCCCCTGCTGGGTGCGCTGACGCTCGGACACTGTGTCCCCTCTCAGATCAACGTTGATCGAGTCGGCGATAAGTTTCGGCTTAAACTACCTCATATCGTGGTTATTTCACCTACTTTTGTGTGAATTCAGCGTGATCGAGGAGGTCGGGACGAGTGCACCAGGGGGCCTCTACACCAGTCGCAGCGACCCCGCGACTGGAAGGCTCAACCTGACATGGAGGGTTATCCACAGAGTTATCCCCACATGTGGATTACTTACACACCTGTAACTACAACCGTGGATCGCAGGCGGTGAAGCCTGTGGACAACTCCCTGCGACAGGCGGGGATGCTCCGTTCCCAGACGAGATCCGCACACCGAACCCATCCGGGTCCACGTTCTGTTCGCACAAGGTGTGGAAATCGGGTGTGCACATATGTGGAGGACGCACCCCCACCGCCTGTTTCGAGACCCGCGCTGTTTTGAGACCCTGCGCGGTTTCGAGACCCGCGCTGTTTCGAGCCGGTTCCATCGGCCCCCACCAGTTTTCGCCCCGGGTATCGACGTGATGGCTCGCTGTTCATCCACCGTCTTCCGGACCACTCCGCCCATGCCTGTTGCGCCGCCACTGTCACCTGGGACCACTGCACCGCCCACGGCGACAGCAGCAGGCCCCTCATGTATCAGGTCAACCGTCAGCCTGCGGCATCACCGGCTCCAGGATCCGGTGTTGGTGGGCCCACTGCATCACGCGGGCCGGATCGCGTCCCGACAGCACGCACGCCGCCAAATAGCGCATCGGCTCGTCGATCGCGGTGAAGAAATGTCGATATCCCCGGCACAGATAGTTGACCCCCGCCCCTGCAGCGGCACCCGGTTCTCCGGCGTCCCCCGCCAACCGGATCTCCCCGGGCAGCCGGTTCTTGGGGCATTCGCCGTGGCAGGCGAACAACACCGGGCAGTCCCGGCAGCGCTCCGGGAGGTCGGCCTTCGCGTCGCCGAAGGTGCGCTGCTGTGCGGCGGTGATCATGGTCGCCAGCGATTCCTCGCCCACCCGGCCGAGGCGGTGCGCGGGGTCAACGAAGTGATCGCACGAGTAGACGCTGCCGTCGTGCTCCACCACCACGGCATCACCACAGCGTTCACGAAACATGCACGACGCCGGCTCATCACCACACCACGCCGCCAGGGCCCACTCGATGTTCATGACGAATATCTGCCCCACGTCGCGGTGCAACCACTGTGAGAAAACGTCGAGCTGAAAGGCGCCCCAGGCATCTGGATCGACGCTGAGCGCGCGCACCACATGCCCAGGACGAGCCGGGTCGGGCACGACCACGGGAATGTACTGGTGGAAATCAGAGCCGACCTCGTCGCGCAGGAAGCGGTAGACCTCGCCACCGCGTTGCTGGTTTGCGGGGTGCACCGTGGTGAGGGTGTTGACGCGCACGCCGTGATCGTGCAGCAGGCGTGCGGCGCGCATCACCTTCGTCCATGTGCCTCTACCACCACGGTCGACACGCCAGCGGTCGTGCACATCGCGGGGCCCGTCGATGCTCAATCCCACCAACACATCGTTGCGCGCCAGGAATTGTGCCCACCGCTCGTCGATGAGCAGGCCGTTGGTTTGCATCGACCACGCAAAATGACGCCCCGGCGGCACCATCCGGCGAGCCAGCGCGAAGGCCTCGCGATAGAAGTCGAGGCCGCGCAGGGTCGGCTCGCCGCCCTGCCAGCAGAATTGGATGGCGACGTCATGCGAGGCGTCGATAGCCCCCTGTAACACGGCATGCACCACCCGGGGTGTCATACGCAGCGATGACTTCGGGAACAGCGCCTGCTTGTCGAGGTAGAAGCAATAGGCGCACTCCATAGTGCAGGTGGGACCGGCAGGCTTGGCCATCACATGGGGAGCTGGTTTCATGCCATGAGGAGCCCGATGGCGACGAAGCGGGCCGCGCACGGCACCGACCGACGATTCCTGTCGTCCACGGTTCCCGGGGTCGCTCGGCTCCGGGCAGTCCCGAAGGCTGATTGAGGGGCCATCCATCACCATCCATCACCGTCCTGAATGATCGTTATCGCAGCCGGCGCAGCCACCGAAGGACGTCACCGGTGCCGGCTCCATCCGCTTGTTCACCTTTTATTCATCTCAAGAATGTGAGACGAATTGCGCAATTGAACAATAACAAGCTAATGTCATCTCCATGAATCGCACCGACATCTGGGCCAGGAAATCCTCCGCCCATGCCATCGTGCGTTGCAATGCGCCGTGTACTGAGCATCAGCACCGCGCGCCCTGTTGTCTATGACAAGCATCGAGGCCTTGTTGACAGGCCCGCATTGCCAGTGACGACGCCGCTCACTTGCATTCAGTGACCGTCCCGCACCCATGACCGGCATGATCTGGATGGGAAGACCAGTCCTTTGACACGGTGAATCACCCGTTCCCCCGCCGTGGCAGAGCCATATCCTCCTGTCGATCACATCTGTCGGCGTTCTGCTCAGACGATCCTGCGAGCGATTGACGTAATCGCCCGGAATCTGATTTCTTCCATTACTGCCGCATTATCTGCATGCGATGGTCATGTCGGTTTGCCCACATCTCCTATTCATTAATACGACGCGCCCACATGCGCTCGGCTCAAACCCCTTGACAGGAATTCTCCATGTCCAAAACTCGACTGCTCCATATTCCGCTGGCATTGCTCAGCGCCCTGCTTTTTGTGCTCACCTCTGCCTGCTCCGCATCCACCGACGATGGCTCGGGCACCCAGGCCAACGCGGGTACCAGCACACAGCTGCAAACCGTCAAGATCGGCGCCGTGCCCACACTGATCCTGGGCTTCCTGCAGGTGGGTGAACAGCAGGGCTATTTCGCCAAGCAGGGCCTCAAGCTCGACATCACACCGGCCGACAGCGGACCGAACATCATCTCCAGCCTGGCCGCCGGACAATACGACCTGGCCTACACCGCCTATGCCCCCGCTCTCGTGGCGGTGGCCGGCGGGCAGGACCTGCGGCTGGTGGATCACCTCGACAATGTGTCAGCGGCCGGCCACAACGCTGGGCTGCTGGTGAAGTCTGATTCTGCGATCACCCGGTGGAAGGATCTTGAGGGCAAGAAGATCGGCGCGAATGCTCCCCGCTCACAGCTGGTGCTGTGGATCCAGGCCGCCATCAAGGCCGACGGTGGCGACCCGAGCACCCTGCAGGTGGTGCCGCTGCCGCTCAACCAGATTGCCGACAATGTGGCCCAGGGCAAGCTCGATGCCGGCTCGGTGACCGAGCCCTATCTCACCCAGGCCCACAACTCGCCGGCATTGCGAGACCTCGGTGACCCCGCCACCGCGGGATTCAGCCAGGGAACTCCGTCAGGTGGCGTGTTCACCAGCGAGAAGACCCTGCAGGCCAAGTCCGAGGTGATCAGCAAATATCGTGCGGCCTTCGCCCAGACCATCGACTATGCCAATGGCCATGTCGAAGAGGTGCGTGCCCAGGGCGCCAAGCTCGTGGGCCTGTCCGATGACGCCGCGAAGACGATCACGATCGATCCGATCTCCACCGATGTGAAGGCCGAGGACTTCAGCCCCTTCGTAAAGGCCCTCGCCGAGCTCGGCTGGACCAAGTCCGATGTCGATATCGAAAGGTTCCTGTCCCGATGAGCAACCCCGTGACAACACGCCCGGTGATAGCCACCGAAAGCGAGCTGCTCGGTGAACTGGCCGATCCCGGTTTCCCCGGCGTGCCGCCGCATCCCCCTGTGGCCTCCGACGTCGCCATGTCCCAGCCCGGCTCCATCGTCACCGTGAATGCCGCACTGGGCGAAAAGACCTCGCTGGCCGACGTCCCCGCACGATTCCCCCGCACCCGTGCCCTGCTCGGCGCCAGGCCCCACAGGTTTATCCGCGGCCTGACAAGGCCGGGAACCCTGGGTCGTCATCGGGCACTTTTGCTCGGAACAGTCGGGATCGTCGCCCTCGGCGCGGTCTGGCAGACCGCGGTGGGGCTGCGCATTCTCAATCCCGAGATCGTGCCCGGGGTGGGCGCCACACTGGCCGAGCTGGTGCGGCTGGTGAGTCTGCCCGGCTTCTATGTGACGCTGAGCCAAACGCTGCTCTCCGCGGGCGTCGGCTTGGTGCTGGCCCTGCTGATCGCCGTGCCCGTCGGGCTCGCCCTGGCGAGCAGCGCCTGGCTGCGTCGCCTCCTCAGCGCCACCATCGACGCGCTGCGGCCGATCCCTCCGATCGTGCTGCTGCCCCTGGCGATCCTCGCCATTGGCGGTGGGCTCGGCTTCAAGGTGACGCTGGTCTTGCAAGGGGCCCTATGGCCGCTGCTGCTGCAGACCAGCTATGGCCTGCGCGAGGTCGACCCCTTGCAGACCGACGTGGCCGCCAGCTTCCGCATCGACCCGATGCGTCGCCTGTTCCTGTTCCGCATCCCTGCCGCCGCGCCGGTGATCTTCAGCGGGCTGCGCTTGGCCGCGAGCACCGCGTTCGGGGTGTCGGTGATGACCGAGCTCGTGGGTGGCGAGCGGGGCCTCGGGTCGATCCTGGCCATCGCGCAGAGCGGCAATAATGTGCCTCGCGTCTATGCCATCACCATCATCACCGGCCTGGTGGGGCTGGCGATCGCCTTCTTCTTCGGACGCCTGGAGCGCCTGCTCCTGCCCTGGCGGGAGGCCCGCCGATGAGTGCGACACTCGCTCCCCGCCCACAAACCTCTGACCCGCGCACCCCGCGTCCGCCTGTGTCCCGTCCCCGGGTTCCTCGCACCCCCAAGGACGTCCGATCCACCACGACGCCGTTGGTGCCGGTGGCAGACCGCCGCTGGGCCCGCTACCTCGTTCCCGCGCTGGTGCCGGCGCTGTTGGTGGCCATCTACCAGCTGATTAGTGGCTCAAGCCCCTATCTGCCCGGTATCGGCGAGATCGCCGCCGCCAGTCGCCAGATGTGGACCGGGCCCGGGTTCAGCGTCAATGTGGTGCCGAGCCTGACCAATCTCGCGGTCGGCTACCTGGCCGGGCTGGTGCTCGGACTGGCCGTGGGCGTCGCCCTGGGCCGCGCGGTGGTGCTGCGCGAGCTGCTGGCCCCGGTGATCGCCTTCGGGCTCAACCTGCCCGGCGTCGCCATGCTGCCGGTGTTCCTGATCGCCTTTGGCATCGGCCCGCGCATGCAGCAGGGCGTGATCGCCTTCGCGGTGTTCTTCGTGGTGGTGATCAACACCACCGCCGGCGTGCGCAACACCGATCCACTGCTGCTCGACATGGCGCGGGTCTACCGGCTACCACGCTGGCGCCGGATCTGTCAGGTGATCCTGCCCGCCGCCTCAGTGTCGGTGCTTGCCGGCGCCCGGGTGGGGCTGTCGGCAGCCCTGCTCGTGATGGTGGTCGGCGAGATGGTGGGCGCGTCGAACGGAATCGGCGCACAAACCCTGCTCGCCCAACAAAACTTCGACTACGCGCAGATGTGGGCCGGCATCGTGCTGCTCGCTGCGCTGGGCATTGTGCTCAACCTCGGCTTCCTTGCCCTGGAACGCCGACTCACACATCGTCTGCGGCTACCAGCTGCGAACCTGCAGGAGACATCATGACCGAACCCATTGTGGAGGTTCAGGGAATCACAAAGACCTATATATCCGACAAGGGCGACCATATTGCCCTGGCCGGCGTCGACTTCGACGTGGCACGCGGCGAGGTGGTGTCGATCGTCGGGCCCTCGGGCGCCGGCAAGACCACCGTGCTGCGCATCATCGCTGGGTTGTTGAGCCCGAGCGCCGGACGCGTGGAAGTGGCCGGCAAACCGGTGGCGGGGGAACCACCCGAGCAGGTGGGGCTGGTGTTCCAGGACTACGGACGCTCGCTGCTGCCATGGCTGTCGATCGCCGGCAATGTGGCGTTGCCGTTGCGCTCCAAGGGCGTCGACCGGGCAGGTGCCCGCACGCTGGCACTCGGTGCCTTGGACGCGGTGGGGCTCACCGGCCGCGGCAAGGCGCACCCCCGCGAACTGTCGGGCGGCATGCAACAGCGCGTCGCGATTGCCCGGGCGCTCGCCTATGAGCCACAACTGCTGTTGATGGACGAGCCCTTCGCCTCCGTGGACGCCCAGACCCGCATGGACCTGGAAGACCTGGTGCTTCCGCTGCGCGACCAGTTCGGCATCACGGTAGTGATCGTCACCCACGACGTGGACGAGGCTGTGTATCTCAGCGACCGGGTGATCGTGCTGACGCCGCCCCCGTCGGTGGTGAGCCGCATCGTGGAGGTCGACCTGCCCACGCCGCGCGACCAACAGCGCACGAAGGATGATGTGCGCTTTTCTCAGCTGCGCGGCGAGGTGCTTGATCTGGTGCGTGGACGCGAGCCGGAAGCACGGGCGGCATGAGCACGGCGAGTCGACTCCCCGCTGCGGGCGCGCCACATCAATCCGACGGCACCCGACCCGATCCAGTGTCCACGCTGAAAACGCAGCACCCCGCGGGGCATCCTCCCGCCGCACGGAACCCGGCGGGACAGTGGTCTGGCGCCCAGGGCCCGGCGGGCCTGCATTCGTCGGCATTGTTCGATCGCCGCACTCGCGATGCGGCGCTGGAGCGTCCCTTCCAGGGGTCAGGCCGGCAGGCGAGCCGTCCGAATATCGTGTTCATCCTGGCTGATGACCTGGGCTGGGGCGACCTGGGATGCTTCGGTTCCTTGCACAACCAGACGCCGGCGCTCGACGCCCTGGCGTCGCAGGGACTGCGCTTCACCCACGGCTATGCCACCTCAGCCACCTGCTCACCCACCCGGCTGGGCCTGTACACCGGTCGCTATCCGGGAAGACTGACCGCAGGCCTCGAGGAGCCGCTGGGCACCCGCGACGAACACCATGGCATCCCGGCGGACCACCCGACCCTGCCGTCCTTGCTGGTTGACGTGGGCTACCGCACCGCGATGATCGGCAAATGGCATTGCGGATGGCTGCCCTGGTTCAGCCCGTTGAAGGCCGGCTTCCAGGCTTTCTATGGCAACCTCGACGGTGCCGTGGACTATTTCGGCCACTTCGACACCTCAGGTCAGCCCGATTTGTGGCGCGACGAGGAACCGGTGACCGAGCAGGGCTATTACACCGAAATCATCGGACGCCATGCCGCGGCGTATATCCGCGAGGCGGGTGATGATCCCTTCTACCTGCAGGTGAACTTCACCGGCGCCCACTGGCCGTGGGAGGGCCCCGACGACGAGGAGCTGTCGCGTCACATCGCCGACGAGCCAGCCGACACGCATGAGCAATCGCTCAAGCGGTTGTTCCATGCCGACGGCGGCTCGCTGGCCAAATACGGCGAGATGGTTGCCGCGCTGGATGCCTCGATCGGCGAGGTGTTGGCGGCCCTGGATGCCAAGGGATTGCGCGAGAACACGATCGTGGTGTTTGCCTCCGACAACGGCGGTGAGCGTTGGGCGTTCATGTGGCCTTTCGTCGGCGAGAAGGGCGACCTGGAGGAGGGCGGCATCCGGGTGCCGTTGATCGTGCGCTGGCCGGCGGTGATCGACGCCGGGCAGGTGAGCGACCTGCCCAATGTCACCTTCGACTGGACCGCAACACTGCTTGACGCGGCGGGTGCGACGCCCGATGCAGACCATCCGTTGGACGGCACTTCGTTGTTGGGGTGGCTCACCGGCACGCAGGGTGCGCCGCAGCGTGATCTGTTGTGGCGCACCCGCGAGCAGGGTGCGGTCCGTCGCGGCCGTTACAAGCTGCTGGTCGACCGACACGGGCATTCCGTGTGGCACAACCTGTTTGGCACCGATGGACGCCCCAGCTACCGCCTGTTCGATCTGTCGGACGACGGACGCGAGAAGGCCGATGTGGCCGATCAGCATCCCGGGTTAGTGGCCGAGCTGAAGGCCGTGTGGCACAGCTTTGATGAGGAGCTGCTGCCCTATCCGGAAGTGTCGACCTGGGATGCCGCAGGAGAGGGTCGATCCACACGGGTCACATCTGCGCAGGGGGCCTCTGCGCAGGGGCCGTCTGCGCAGGGGCCGTCTGCGCAGGGCCCCTCCACATCTGGTCCATCACCAGCAGGTGAATCGGCGCCTGGCGGCCCAACGACTGGTCACCCAGCACCGGGGCACGCCGCACCAGGAGGCGAGTGTCCGGGTCTTCCCGACTGAGCAATGCAGCCAGCGTTGCCACAGCAGCAAGGCCCCATCACGACACAAGACATTCACAACACAAGACCCTGAAGGAACAGACCAATGACCGAGATTGATGTTCACACCCAGACCGCGCTATCCGACGCCGAGGCCGTGGTGCGCCACGCCGACGGCGGGCTAAATGACGCCACGAAGCCTGCCACCGGGTTCACCCGCCAGCTCAACGCGGGCGTGGCTGAACGGCTGGGAATCGACCTGGACGATGCCACGAACTCCGAATATGAGGTGGCCCGGGCGCATCTGGTGCGTCCCGCCGACACGCTGGAGATCCTGGATGACCAGGGGCGACAGGTGTGGAATGTGCGCAAATTCGATTTCCTGAAAGACCCACAGGTGCCTGCGACAGTGAACCCGAGCCTGTGGGTGCATGCCAAGTCCGATCGACTAGCCGGATTGTTCGAGGTGGTGCCCGACACGATCTATCAGGTGCGCGGATTCGATATCTCCAATCTGACGCTGGTGAAGTCGAAGACGGGATGGATCGTGCTTGACGTGCTGACCACCACCGAGACCGCGCGTGCAGCGCTGAAGTTTGCCGAGGAAGGGTTGCAGGCCGATATCGCGAACAATATTCGGGCGATCCTGATCAGCCATTCGCATGCCGATCATTTCGGGGGCATCGAGGGCATCATCGCGTCGGAGCGCATCGGGCGCGCCGAGGATGGATTGGTGCCGATCTATGCGCCGGCGGGCTTCCTGGAGGAGGCTGTGAGCGAGAACGTCTATGCCGGCACGGCCATGTCAAGGCGCTCTGATTACCAGTTCGGCACTGCTGCTGCGGCGCGGGCCCATCAGGGTTCGCTGCCGGGGTTGTCACAGATCACCCCGAAGGGCACGGTGAACCTGCCGCGTCCCACCCATGTGATCGAGCGCGACCAGACAATCGTGATCGACGGGGTGGAGGTGTTCTTCCAGCTGACGCCCGGCACCGAGGCGCCGGCTGAGATGAACAACTACTTCCCGCAGTTCAAGGCGCTGTGGTTGGCGGACAACACCCTGGCCACCCTGCACAATCTGTATCCGATTCGTGGGGCGCAGGTGCGCGACGCGAAGGCCTGGGTGAGCTACATCCTCGACCTGGTGCATCGTTTCGGGGCGCAGGCCACGGTGGCTTTCCAGGCCCACGAGTGGCCCCATGAGAACACTGTCGAGCAGCCGGACGCAGTGCGCGAATATCTGTTGAACACCGCGGCGGTGTACAAGTACATCCACGATCAGACATTGCACCTTGCCAATCAGGGATATACCGCCGATGAGATCGGACGACGCATCCAGGTGCCAGATCGGCTGCTGAAGCATTGGTACATCCGGCCCTATTACGGGTCGGTGGAGATCAACGCCCATGCGGTGTACAACCGCTATCTCGGATATTTCAATGGGAATCCAATCAATCTGTTCCCGTTGGCCGAGGAACAGTTCGCCCGCAAGTTCGTGGAATATGGGGGCTCGGCTGATCAGGTGCTCCAGCGGGCGCAGGCCGATTTCGATGCCGGCGACTACCAGTGGGCGGCCTATGCGGCCAATCAGGTGGTGTTCACCGATCCGAGCAATCAGCGTGCTCGCTTTCTGGCGGCTGACGCCCTGGAGCAGTTGGGTTACCAGTCAGAGCCGTCGATCTGGCGCAACGCCTATTTGCAGGGGGCCGAGGAGCTGCGTCACGGCGTGGACAGCTCCCAGCAGCTGATCGGCAACAAGAGGGCGCTGCTCAACCATGTGTCGGTCGAGTCAGTGCTGGACTATCTGGCGATCTCATTGGATGGTCAGAGGGCGGCCGAGGACGACTTCGAGCTGGAACTGACCGTGGAGCATCCTGATACCGGGCAGGACCCGGAGAGCTATCTGCTCTATCTGCGCGGTGGGGCACTGCTCTATCACCGCATCGACGGTTTGGACGGGAAACGCCCCCATGCCGCCCTGCTGCGGTCCCAGCTCGGAGCCCTGATCGCCGGACGCCCAGTGCCGGTGGGCATCGAACGTGATGCCCGCGAATTGCTGGAGCGGTTGCAGGGTTATGTGGTGAACCTGCCCGCGTCGTCGCGGTTCAACATCATCGAGCCATAACGCATGTCCGCAATGAGGGCTCCGTAGTACATGAGTGAGTGGTGGGCGATGTGGCGCCCACCCACCACTCACCGCCTCACTGCTTAATCCATCCCTTGTCTCACCTATTCCCTGCCTCACCCGCTCCCTGCCCCGCTTGCTCCCTGCCCCGCTTGCCGACGTCCCCTGCCGACCTCCGCCCTTCCCTCTCCGGCGTCCCTGACTTCGGTCTGCTGCATCGCGAACCCTGGCCCCCTACTCCCAGCCTCGAGCACCCTGCCTCACTTGCCGCCCTCCCCTGCCGCCGGCCCTTCGCCCTCCGGCGCCCCTCCCTGTTTGTCTCCAACCCCTCGCTCTCCCAAATTCAGACCCTGCCGCTCACGGCCTACGACCCCTCACGACCCGGCCTTCCCCCACTCTGCCTCCGACCTCTCAGTTCCGAACTCCAGACCCTCTCGCCCGCGGTCTACGACCTACGCCCTCTCGACTTCCGATTCCCTGACCACTGGATCCCCCCGATCCCCTTCCCCTCGCGCTCCGGCCTCCACCCCCGCCGTCCTCCCGTTCCCCGCCCTCCAAAGAACCACGCACCTCTTTCGAAAAACCGTGTACATCACGCACATCTGTTACATAACGTCCGTTGTGGACATACCAAGTGGACACATCGGAATCTCGCTCTGCCGGCCTGAAGCTTCACCGGATCCCCTCTGGATGGAGGCCTGCGCAATGCGCTGCCGTGGCGTTGGGTGCATGGCGTGCCGGCTTCGATTGACCTCGCCCATCCGAATGCCGGTATTGGCGGTTCTGCCTCAAGTAGGCACCACAGGGAGCTGGTTCGGCGTCCTCTGGGGCAGCAGGATCGAACAGCTGGTTCAAGCGTCCTCGCCCCCGCGCAGGCCCAACCACTATGACGACTTCTGTGGCGACCGGCGCTTTGTCACGCTTGCCCCATACCTGCGCGGCTGGCTTCCTGGGCGAATTCCATGGCGTCAAGGGTGCAGTCACGCCCACCCGCGCACGCCTGGCCTTCTTTCCCCGCTGGAACCCGGCCAACGCTGGGGTCACGCCCACCCGCGGGCCTGACCCCCACAGCCACTCGGAGCCGGTCTTGATGCCATCCCTCACGCCCCCGCGCACGCCTGGCCACCCCTGCGCATCCACGATCTGCGCCACACAGCAGGTCACGCCCACCCGCGGGCCTGGCCACTGTTGTGACTTGTGCGATGGAACTGGTGGCGGAAAGCGCCACGACCGCACGCACCGCCCCTGACTTAGAACCACAGACAGGTCCCCGCCCTCGATGTGTCCATTTGGTGCGTCCACAACGTACGCAGTGTCATAAATGAGCGCGATGTACGCACTTTCTAAAAACCATGGAGCGGCAGAAACCGACGGCCACCCAAGGAGATTCTCCATCCAGCCGGGCGCCTTCTCCCCACATCTGGCTCGACAGCGACGGGCCCGCTCTACGCTCGGCTACCGTCCACGGCCACGGGTGTTCCCGGATGGGAGTACCCGTCTTGTTCCTAGACCACCGAAACCCCAAAGACCGGGATATCCACCCGCTCCGCAACCGGAAGACAACCATGCCCAGGTGTCCGCCCATGCCAAGGCCTGAAGGTCCACCCATACCGAGGCCTGAATGCCCGCCCGCCCCTGAATGTCCACCCACGCCCGCATGTCCGCGCACGCCGACGTCCGGATGCGCGACCACGCCACCCGAAGACCAAATGCCCGAATAGCCGACCACACTGATGCTCGGACGCCCGAACACTCGCTTCCTTCGGGGGCTCAACACAGATTGATCTGAAAAGACTGTGGACAACGCCTGACGCTCATCCCCAACGCACACGCAGGTGAGAAGAAATCACTCGTTAAACCACACTTCGGGTATGCCAGCCACCATAAGGAACATCACCACTCGCGAGTTTCGGGACAATCTCTCGGAACAGATCAGCCGCGCCGCGTACTCAGGTGACCGCATCCAAATTCTTCGCAATGGGCAGCCCATCGCGATGGTCATCTCAATGAACGACGCCGCTGAGCTGAAGGAGCTCGACTATTACAAGGACGCCGCCGAATATCGTCGCGTGCAAGCCGAACGCAACGGGGATCCCACGGCCGTCCCCACGCGCAACGACATGATGGCTGCACGCAACACTCGAGCGATGGATGATTTGGCGAGGCAACTGGGGTTCGCGTGACAGGCCACCCCACCCCCGATCTCTCAGACCTCTGCTCGGTCCAGCCGCGCCTGGCGCGCGAACACCGCGACCATGCCGATGGTCGCCACCGCCGTGATTCCCATGGCCAGTCGAAAACCACCCGTGAAATCAGGTACAACAGCCACTGCCCACACCAGCACCGTGTTGGACAGCGCTCCCGCCACCTGGCGCAGACTATTGAGCAGAGCGCTGGCATGACTGATGTCCTCGCCGGTCAGTCCCTTCAGCGCCCGGGCCGTGGGCAAGGCACTCATCACCGAAGTGCCCACCACGCGCAGCAGATAGGCACCCGCAATCACCCACGGCGCCGACGCGGGTGACACCGCCACCAATGCGACGGCCGACACCACGGTGATGCCAGAGCCCCACGCCCATATCGTCCTCAAGCCGCGCGCATCGAAGATGCGTCCCGTCGCTGGCGAAACGATCACATTCGACACCGCTCCGGGCAGCATCACGAGCGCCGTCGCAAAGCCCGAGCGCCCGGCATGTGACTCAAGCAAGACCGGAATGATGGTCTCGGTGCCCAAGAAGATGCCAAAGGCGAGCATCACGCCCACGGTCATCCGACGAAAAGTGTGATCGCTCAAGAGCCGCAGGTTCAACAGGGGCTGCTCACTGGTCCACTGCCGACGTGCGAACCACGCCACGAAGACCAATCCCGCCACCATCATCGCGATCCCCATCGCCGGGGTCTGCTGCACCATCGAGATGCCCGCCAGGAACAGGCCCATCCCCACGAATGACAGCCCGAACGACGGCCAATCGATGGCCAGCTTCCGAGCGGCCTTGATATTGGGCAGGGTGAATACCGCGACCACCAACACCAGGGCCATCATCACCACGCCCAGGCCGAACAACGCGTGCCAGTTGAGGTATTCGAGCATGATGCCCGACAGCACAGGCCCAATCGCGGGACCGGCCGAGACAACCATCATGTACAGGCCGAGCACCGTGCCCATACGTCGCGGAGAGGTGATGCGCAGCAGGGCGATCTGGGCGAAAGACATGATGATCCCGCTGGCCACGGCTTGCAGCAGCCGCGCCGCCAGCACCGGCCAGAAGCTGTTCGCCATGAAGCCAAGAACTGAGGCGGCGACGAACAGACCTGCCGACCACAGGAAGAGAGCCCGCGTGCTGAACCGTTCATACAGCATGGCCGACACCGGCGTGACGACACCGATCACCAGCACATTGCCGGTGGTGAGCCACTGGGCCAGGCTCAATGAGATGCCGAAGTCATGCATCATCACCGGCATTGCGGTGACCATCAGGGTCTGATTCAGCAACCCGGTGAACGCCGCCGCAAGCAGCACTCCGGCAACGACCAGCCGGGTGGTCCGATTCAGCTCCATGCCACTCCTCATCACGATGCGCCGCCGAGTCCGGCGGGCACAGGCCCTCATGTCGGCGACCGATGAACCGCATCGCCGAACAACTCACGCCCACGCGACCACCAGGCACAGCACCGACGCAGCGATAATGCCCCGCGAGATCATTTCGCAGACGCCGCGCGATCGCATCTCGACCGATTCCACCACCGGCGGACAAAGCCCCGTCCGCGACCCCACCAACGGATAGAGCCCCGCGGCCGACGACGGCGCAACCCCGGATTCAGCTGATCACCAACGCGACTGCCGCCACGAAAGTGAGCGCAACCACCACAGCGCGAAAGAACGACGGGTTGATCCGGTGGGCCAGCCAGCGTCCGAACAAGACGGTGGCCAGGATCACCGGGATCATCGCGGCGACCAAGGGCAAGTTCTGGGTCTGGAGCATGCCCAGGCTCAACGAGATGGGCAGCTTGATCAGATTCACCACAAGGAAGAACCACGCTGTTGTGCCCAGGAACGCGGTGACGCTCAACCCCTCTGCCAAGAAATACATCGTGGTCACCGGCCCACCCGCATTGGCGACCATGGTGGTGAACCCCGCCAGACCACCGAACCCGAAGCCCCGCCAGGTGAAGCGTCGTCGAAATCGGCGCCACCACCCGGGAACGCCCGCCGGCACCGCCCCAGAGCCTGAGACCTCAGACATCGTCCCCCCGACCGACGCGACAGGCCACTCTCCGGCGACGCGCACCCGACGGCGCTTCACCGCCATCGAGATGAGATTCCAGACGATGAACACAAGCAGGATCACACCGATCGTTCGCCCAGTCGCGGCGTCGTCGGCGACCGCCAGGAATACCGCGCCCGCCCCGATGCCAATCACCACATTGGGGAGAAGACGCCGCAACACAGACCAGTCGACGTCCTTGCGATAGGCCCAGATGGCACACCAGTCGGCCACGATGATCAGCGCCAGCGACAACCCCGACGCCTGCCGAGCGGGAATCACATTGGCGAGGATCCCAATCGCCAGCGTCCCGGCACCGGGCAACAATGATTTGTCGATGCCCACGATCACCGCCACGACGATCACCGCCGCGAGTTCCATAGCCATGCCCGCCCTCCAGTCCCTCCGCGCCCACTGCGTCTGCACATCGGCGCCTGCCCGCCGACACCCGCAAGCGGCGTCCACACATCGTCATCTGTCCGCTCACACCGCTCGACCCAGCACGATTCTTGCAGTGATCTCGTCAAATGTCTTTACAAATGACGTGCACCTCGTTTAGTCTTTTGGCACGCTCCAATGACGGACGCGAAAGACAACACGACACCGGCCGCACCCGCACCCAGCGGCAGCACTCGTCAACCGCACGGCAACACCAACAACCAGCGGCACCGAATCGATCCCTGTTCACGCAGGGCGGCTCTCAATGAGGAGAAGGACATGACCCAGGCCACGGCAACCCCGTCCACAGGCGACTCGAGCACGAGCAATCTGGCCACGAGCACCCAGAAGGCCCGCAACACCAACGACCCGAAATACTCCAAGCTGTCCATCGGCGTCTGTCCCGATCAGTGGGGCGTCTGGTTCCCCGATGATCCCAAGCAGATGGCCCCACGCCAGGCGATGCAGGAGATGGCGGAGGCCGGCTTCGAGATCCTCGAGACCGGCCCCTACGGCTATTTCCCCACCGACCCCAAGGAACTGAAGTCGTGGACCGACGAGTTCGGCCTCAAGGTGGTGGCCGGCACCGGCTGGGGCATCCTGCACAAGGCCGAGGCCTGGGCACAGACCGAACGACACTTCCGTCAGATCGCCGAGACCCACGCGGCGGTCGGCGCTGAATACATCGTGCATCTGCCCCCGCTCTACCGCGACGACAAGACCTGGCAGTTCACCGACGACCGCGTGCTCAGCCCCGAGGCCTGGCATCTCTACGTCGACAATGCCAACAAGCTCGGCCAGATCATGCTCGACGACTATGGCCTCAAGATGGTGCTGCACCCCCACGGCGACTCGCATATCGAGACCCCCGACGAGATCGCTCGCATCTTTGACGCCACCGACCCGCGTTATGTGAACCTGTGCCTCGACTCGGGACATGTCGTCTACGGCGGCGGCGACCCGGTGGAGCTGGTGCAGAAATACCCCGAGCGCATCACCTATGTGCATATCAAGGCCTTCGATCCCAAGATCACCAAGGAAGCCCACGACAACGACTGGCCCTTCGGCGAGGCCGTGACCAAGGGCGCGTCGGTGCGTCCGCCGGCCGGCCTGCCCGAGATGCACGCCTTCATCGACGCGCTGGCCGAGCTCGACAAGGACATCTACTGCATCTGCGAGCAGGACTGCTATCCCTGCGCCCCCGATTTTCCCAAGCCCAATGCCATCAAGATGCGCGACTACCTGGCCGAGTGCGGCCTGGGCCTGAAGTGAGCCGGGCATCGCACACAACGATCACATCCCCAAGCACGAACACCTGATCTGAGGAAGAAACCATGACTGTACGAATCGGGCTCATCGGCGCCGGCGGCATGGGCCGCGCCCACGTTGAGCGCATCCAGACTGAGCTGGCCGGTGGCGAGGTGGTGGCAGTCGCCGACGTCAATCCCGACGCCGCCGTCTATGCCGAGAGCATCGGCGCCCGCTATTTCCCCACCGGACCGGAGTTGATCGCCGACCCGGGCGTGGACGCCGTGATCATCGCCACCTTCGGCAAGGCGCACGCCCCCGACGTCATCGCGGCCATCAAGGCCGGTAAGCCGGTGCTGTGTGAGAAGCCCCTGGCCACCACCGCCCAGGACTGTCTCGACATCCTGGCCGCCGAGCAGGAGGCCGGCCGCAAGCTGGTGACCGTCGGCTTCATGCGTCGCTTCGACAAGGGCTACAACGAGATGCGCGCCCAGCTCACCGAGGGCCAGCACGGCTACGCCACCATGGTGCACTGCCGCCACCGCAATCCCTCGGTGCCGGCAACCCTGTACACCACCCGCAATATGATCGACGACACCGCGATCCACGAGATCGACATCTGCCGCTTCCTGCTGGACGAGGAGATCACCACGGTCCGCGTCGACACGCCGCGGCGCAGCTCGAACGCGCCGCAGGGCCTGCAGGATCCGCTGGTGCTGGTGGCCACCACCGCGTCGGGCGTGCGCATCGACGACGAGATCAATGTGAACATCAAGTTCGGCTATGCCATTGAGTGCGAACTGGTGATGGAGTCGGGCACCGTGCGGCTGGCCGATCAGGACCACACGATCCTGCGCGACATCGAGGGCGACCGCCATGCGATCTGCCGCAGCCACATCGACCGCTTCCATGACGCGTTCAACGCCGAGGTGCAGCAGTGGATCCGTGCCGTGGAGCGTGGCGAGCACACCGGCTCGACCGCCTGGGATGGTTACGCCGCCACCTGCGTAGTCGACGCCGCCCTGGAATCTCTTAAGAACCAGGGACGCGAGGTGGCCGTGCAGATGATCGAGCAGCCTGCCTTCTACGTGGGCTGATCCCACCGCCGACCGCCTACCGCGCGCACCCGCAGGGACCAGCCCGATCTCCCCCCGACGGATGGGGCGGGCCAGCCCCATGATGGCCGGCCCGCCCCATTCACCATTCCTTCCAATCCATTCCCCCACCCCATTCCCCACCGGCGCATTCCCCGCCCGTCCCATTCATCGTCAGCACGACCACGCAAGGAGACCTCCACCATGGTTGATATCGCACTTGATCCGAATATGTACTACGCCTCGATGTCGACGGCGCAGACCCTGTTCAAGGCTGCAGAGCTCGGCTTCGACTATGTCGAGCTTTCACCGAATACCGAATTCCATTTCTGGCACCGCTATCCCAAGGCCGACGATGACTTCGTGGCCGGGCTCAACAAGGCCCAGAAGGACAGCGGCGTCACCGTGCGCACGCTCAATCCGGTGTTCAACTGGTCATCCACCGACGAGCAGGAGCGCACCGCCCAGGTGCGCAATTGGCGTCGGCTGCTGGAGCTGGCCGACCAGATCAATGTGCGTGAGATCGTCTCAGAATTCTCGGGGAATCCGAATACCCCGGTGCGCTGCGAGGAGCAGTGGTACAAGTCGATCTTCGAGCTGGCCCCTGATTTCGAGAAATACGGAATCACGCTCAGCATGGAAGCGCACCCCTATGATTTCGTGGAGCGCCATGACGACGCCTATTCAATCGTCCGCGGCACGAACCTCGACTGGATCGGCTACGAATTCTGCTGCCCGCACACCTTCCACCTCGACGACGGCGTGGGCGATGTGGAGCACATGATCACCAGCTGCGCATCCAAGCTGCGCGAGGTGCATATCGCCGACACGCTGAACCACCGCGCCAACGACGGCAACCGCTACATCATCAACCCGCCCGGCGTTGATGCCAGGGTGCATCAGCACAGCGAGATCGGCCAGGGTGAGGTCCCCTTTGACAAGGTCTTCGAGACGCTGCGCGCGGTCGGTTTCGATGGGGTGCTGTCGCTGTGCGTCTTCGGCTTCCATGAGCATGCCGACGAGATCAATCGCCGCATGCTCTCCCGCGTCAAGCAGGAGTTCGGTCTCTGAGGAGCCTGCGCTGAGGCGACAGCTCACCGGCCTCATGCTGACGTTGGGCACCGAGCTGCGGACCATGCGTCCTTCACACATGCGCCATCGTGCATGATGTCCGCAGACGCGGCGCGACGCCCTTGTATCCGGGGTGCGCCATCCAGAGCGTCGACGAACCAACGACCATGAACCGACGAGGAGGCCCCGTGGCTGGTGGATCACGGCCCACGCAAGCCGATGTTGCACGTCTTGCGGGCGTCTCGCGTCAAACCGTCTCGCTCGTGGTGCTCAACGACCCCCGGGTGTCCCCTCATTCGCGCGCGACGGTGATGGCGGCGATGGCTCAGCTCGATTACCGCCCCAATATCGCGGCTCGAGCACTCGTTTCACATCACACGGGCTTCCTTGGCATCGTCTTCAGCGATCTGGCCAACCCCTTCCACGCCGAACTCGCTGAAGCCCTGCGCGCCGCGGCGGAGCGGCTCGGCTTCGTGCCCTTCATCTCTCCCGTGGGTCAGAGCGCCGAGGAAGAGAAGGTCGCCATCAACCGGTTCACCGAGATGGCCGTTGACGGTCTCATCCTGGTGTCGCCACTGGCCACCAACCACGATCTCGAGGAGATCAGCGAACGGGTGCCCACGGTGATCGTCACTCGTGACTCTGCGCCGAAGACCGCTGACCTCGTGCATGCCGACGACCGCTCAAGCGCCCGGCTGGTCACCGAAGAGCTCCTCGCCGCTGGTTACGACCCGGTGGTCTTCCTCGGTGTTGAACGCCGCACCCCGGGGGATTCATCACTCGCGCGGATCGCCGGCTACCGCCAGGCGATGGACCATGCCGCTCGTCAGGCACGCGTCGAGATCGTGGCCCAGGGCGCGGTGTCCCACATCGTCGCCGGACTCGCCGCTGCCCTGGACAGGGGCTTCGGCCTGCTTTGTCATAACGATCTGATTGCCCTGGAAGCGTGGGCCGCCTTGTCCGAGCTCGGTCTACAACCCGGCCCCGAGGTGGGAGTCGCCGGCTTTGACGACACGAGCATGGCGCGATTCCCCGGGGTGGGCCTCACCAGTGTGAACAACGACACCACGGGTTTTGCCGACACGGCGATCGAGATGATCTCCCAACGTCTTGCAGGACGCACCGGACAGCGCGACGTCACCCTGCCCACCCGTGTTGTCGTGCGGCGATCGACCACGCGGGGATAGTCAGCCCCATGAGAGGGGATCCCTTGCCAGACGGTCGCTCGGCTCGGACCCACACTGGTCGGGCACCGTTCATCTGAGGAGCTCGCCAGCACGGACCATGACAGAGACAGCGAAACAATTCATGCGTTATCAGATAACTGCACTATTTTTCGTTGGAGTGCAGCCCTATGACGCAATATGTTGCACGTCTGCAGGCAGGTGCGTGAAACTCTTTGCACAGCAGGCGGAGCCTTCGCCGAGACTGATCTCAGGGGCTTTTCGGGGAGTCCCCTAGGTGGCATGCTGACAGCCGGAAATCACCGCCGGACAAGGAAGTCACCGTGGCAGCTACCCAGGCAACCCAGCACGTCCCCACATTCACCCAGACGGTCTTCGCCCACCGCGGGCTGCCCAGCCGGGCGCCCGAGAACACCCTGGCCGCCTTTGATCTTGCCGCGGACGTCGGCGTTCGCTGGATCGAGACCGACGTCGACATCATCGCCGATGGCACGCCGATCATCCTCCACGACACCGCTCTGGACCGCACCACCGACCACCGGGGGAAGCTCTACGACATCGCGACCGCCGAAGAGCTGGACGGCATCGACGCCGGATCGTGGTTCGCGCCCGAGTTCGCCAGCGAACGCGTCATCACCCTGGACGCCCTGATCGATCTGCTCAACCGGCGCGGGCTCAACGCCAATATTGAGATCAAGGCCAACGAACAGGGTGCCGAGCGCACCATCGTGCTGGTGGACGCGATCGCCAGCTCACTGGCCCGGCTCGACCCCGAGCGCGAGATCATCATCTCGTCGTTCTCGCAGCCGGTGTTGATGACCTTCCACGCCCGCCATCCCGAATACGCCATCGGCGTGCTCTATGAGACGGCCGCTCTCTATGACGACTGGCTCTCGGTGCTCGAACTGTGTGGCGCGAGCTACATCCACCCCGAGGACGCGGGACTCACCCGCGAGCGCGTGCAGGCCTTCCGCGACGCCGGCTACGGCGTGAACGTGTGGACCGTCGACAGCCGCGACCGCGCCAACGAGCTGCTCAACTGGGGGGCCACGGGCGTCTTCACCAATGTCGCCGACCAGCTCATCCGCTGACCCGACGCCCCCGACGCCGCCGGGCGTCCGATCACGATTCCGTCCTCTCGGTACCCCTGCCGGCACCCCCAGTCGGCGCCCTGCCCCACTGGCACCCCCGGCCCACCCCAGCCGCACTGTTCGCATCACCGTCCGTGCCATCCACTGGAGCGTGCCACCGCGTCACCTGCTGGAACGCGCCGCCTACTGAAAGAGCCCATCCATGACCACGTCCACATCGCCCACGCGACGATTCTCCCTGCCCGTCTTCCTGAGGAGGGGCCGCGTCGGGCCCTTTCTCGCCGTCGTCATGTCCGGCCAGATCATCTACTCGGCGTTCGAGGCCTTCAAGGGATCGCTGATGATCCCGCTGCAGCAGATGCTCGGGATAACGCAGACTCAATTCGGCATCCTCATGAGTTACATCGGCATCGCCATGTTCCTCTATGTGCCAGCCGGATGGATCAACAACCGATTCAAGGTGCGCACCATCCTCCTGTGGTCGCTCGGCTGGCGTCTGGCCACCTATCTGGTGCTGTTCTTGGTGACGCCGCCCTTCGCGGTGATGAGCGTGATCGCCATCTCATGGGGTGTGCTTGACGCGATCGTGTGGCCGGCAGTGGTCAATGGCGTCTCGATCCTGTCGCAGGACCAGGACAAGCAGGGCAAGGGCCTGGCAATGGGGCTTCTGGAGTCGATCCGACGGCTCACCGAGTTCCTGATGAACGGCCTGGTGATCGTCATCCTCATGGTCTGGTCGGATCACACGGTGGGCATCATGCGCATTGCGGCCATTGTGTACGCATTGCTCATCGTGCCCATGATGATCGCTGTGGCACGCCTGGTTCCTGACACCAAGATCGCCCAGGAACAGGGCAAATCTGATTCGATGGCCGCGCTCACCGGGCTGTTCCGGGTGCTGGCGCGTCCACGCGTCTGGCTCGCCGGTATCGCAGCGCTCACCGTGTACTGGTCGTACATCAACCTGATGTACACATCGGCCCCCTATCTGACGCAGGTGTTCGGCGTCTCCACCGGGCTGGCCGGTGCGTTCGGCATCTTCAACACCGGATTGGTGGGCATCTTCGCGGGGCTCCTGTCGGGGCTGCTGGCCGACTATGTGTTCAAATCGTCCACCAAGATGATGGCGATCTCGTTGGGCGCGGTCGCGGTGGCCTGCGTCATCGTCATGGCGCTGCCGGTGCGCTCGTCCATGATCTGGCCGATCATGATCATGCTCATCGTGGTGGCCATCGCCACCTTCCTCGGCAAGGCCGTGATCCTGGCGCCGGTGGCCGAGCTGAACCTGCCCGAGGGCATCTCAGGGTCGGCCATGTCCGTCGGCTCGTTCCTGGCCTACGCCTCGGTGTTCTGGGCGTACACGCTCAACGGGCACCTGATCGACGCCCACGCCGGAAATGCCCAGGCCGGTTACCGGCTGATCTTCGTGATCACCGCCGTGGTGGCCGTGATCGGCTGCGTGGCCGCCGGGGCGCTGACCGTGATCAACCGACGCGTCAAGGCCCGCCAGCAGGTGGCTGCCGCCCAGGGCGGGACGGACGCCGCCCCGGCACCTCGGGGCGAGTAACCGGGACGGACGCCGCCCCGGCACCTCGGGGCGAGTAACC